>ERZ1034363.601-NODE-601-length-24146-cov-4.991234_pt1 | contig 24146 bp, 41 predicted proteins | sample MGYA00520616_ERZ1034363 | MGnify/ENA primary metagenome ERZ1034363 (study PRJEB33736, sample SAMEA104284506) | Azolla filiculoides | biome: Urban; feature: Water surface; material: Ditch water | place: Netherlands | collected 2015-10-28 | depth 0-0.1 m ... | reverse complement strand
GCCAGTTATCTAAACGATTGTAAATATAAGATATATGGTTGGATAGGTAAGGTCGCATTGTATGAAGATGAGTTCGATTCGTTTGAAGAAGCGTGGGCTTTTGTATATGAAAATGTTGAAGATGTAGATAATGCATATGATGATATATATGTTGAACTAAATACAATATAACAAATAAGCTAGGTGCTATTTAGAGCCTAGTTGTGCATACTAAGAACCTCAAGAGATCAAATAAATAATATGAAAGGATTTCTTGAGATATTTTCTAACTTTTAACGAGTAAGCAACCAGTGCTTATGGTAGGTGTTAGTATGTACTATTAGGTTCTAATAGGAATTAAATTAATTAAAAGGAAAAAAGATGATAAATACAGTAACAGTTGATAAAGATATTCTATTGGTTTCAATAGTAGATAGTTTAGGTGGTGGATTAATAAATTGGAAAGAGAAAGAAGTAACTTTGGTTCATAATTTTCTAGGTAAAAAGATTTGGAATACTCAAGAGCTAGTTGTAGCTACAATATCTAATGGTAGAAATATATTATATAGGGGGAACTAATGGATAGAAATAGATTTGAAGCACATAGTGTACAACAAAGACCATTAACAGATAAGGAATTAAGCCTTGAAAAAAAATGGCTTAAGAAGAATAGTATAGAAGTTATACCAACTCCAGATTTTAAAGAGATCAATTATTGTGAACCAGCAAAGGTATTACTTAAGGCTGAAACATATAGAGGATTAAATGGTAGAACCAAGATCTTCTTGGCTCAAGATGAAACTAAAAGGGATTACGGAAGATGATACTTACAATAACTAGGAAAAATTTATCAAAACAAATAGATACAGATGAGTATTCAATAGACGCAGTATTGAAGATGATTAGAGTATACACTAGAAGTGGATACGATTATATATTAAGGGGTTAAAATGGGAAATAAATACGAAAGAGATATATACAATACGACAGAAGAATATACACATAGCCAAGAGCATTACAAGAAGCATAAGGTGGAACCAATAGAGATCATTGAGGATTATAACTTAGGGTTTTGTTTAGGCAATTGCATAAAGTATATACTTAGAGCAGAATATAAAGGAACCAAGAAAGAAGATTTAGAGAAAGCTAAATGGTATATAGAAAGGGAGTTAAAAAATGTATAAGAATGTAATTATAGTATTACTTGGATCCATTGTAGTAATGAGTGAATTAGTTAATCATAGTTTAGAGAAACAAATAAAAACTAAAGATGATATTATTCAAAATCAACAACAAACTGTAATGGAATTGGTAGCTGATAAAGTAAAGAACCAATTAACTCAAGAAGATGAAGATATTAAAAGGTTAATAAAGGATTTACGGTAATGTAGATCCAATGAATAGAGCTATGGTATTAGCTATTGGTTATACTGAGAGTGGATTGAATTATAATATAAAACATCCAGATAAAAATACTATTGGTATTGGTGGAATTAAAAGGTTACATAAAACAATAGCTCGTATTAACTCTTTAGAAGCCATAGAAGAGGTTTATTTGAAATACCTAAGGATTTGTAAGGGTAACAATAAAAAAGCCTTACAGAGCTACAAGGGAACCAAGAATAATATGAAGAGTTTTAATAAAACTTGGAAGATATACAAAAGGATAAGAAATGAGTATGGACAGAGAAATACTAGACAGTTATAGAGATATAATGGAGCAAGGTTATCGTAAGCTTAAGCCTGAATTTGCTTCATTTGATGAGAAAGATATTATTGAAGATATCAAGGAGCATATGTGGGAAGCAATGGATAAATACCTTGAGTGGATTACAGAAGAAGGAGAATAAATGAAAATAAATTTTAACGATTATATTTCGACAAATGATATTGTTTATACTGATATGTTTTTTATTGGTGCATACAAAAATATATTTACATATAGAAGTGAATTCTACGATTATATAGTTGAATGTAGTGATTATAGGTATGAGTTTACACCAACAGAACTAACAGATAATTTAGAAAATTGTCACGAATTTACATTTTACAAAAAAAAGGAGAATAAATGAAAGCATTAGAATTATTAAAAATTTATCAATATGCAGACAACCAATTACAAGGTCTTATGAGTGAAGAACTTAATGAAGCAATAGAAGAGATAGAAACATTACAGCAATCAATGAAATCAGTAATGCTTAATTATGATGATTGTTATAGTCAGCTAAGAGGTATGGATATGCTATTACAGTCAAAACAAGATGATTGGATAGAAGAGATAGAAACATTAAAACAAGAACTCAAACAAGGTCAAGATAACTTTAACAAGCTATGGGATTTATATAGTGAACTTAAAAGAGAAAATAGAGTATTAAAAGGAGAATAAAAAAATGGAAAAATATGAATTAATGGATACAGTAATGGAACAATTTGATCCAAGAGAGATGGCAAGTTATATTTATGCTAACGATAAAGAATTTGCATTACAATTACTTGACTTTTTGGGTCAAGAAGAAATGATGGAAGAAGATCCAAGATGTCGTTAGAATATAATAATATCAAGATTGATGGTAAAGTTAGAATTAGCCCTAGTAGTATATATGGGCTATTCGATAATCCTGCAAAATGGTATAAATCAACAATACTTGGACAAAAAGATCCAATAAATGAAAATTTAGTTATTGGAACAATGATACATTCAAGAATAGAAGATTTTTATAATGGAAATGATATAGATACAGAAAAAGAATTTGATTATTTACAGCAATTTATTAGACTTCCAGAAATTAATGAATGGAATATTGGTGAAGTTGTACATCATACTTGGAAAGCTGTTGAAGAATTTTTAAAATCTGAAACAAAAAAACCTGATAGTATGGAGCAAAGTTTAATATATGAACCAATTAGTAATGCTGATGTATTTATTGGTGGAACATATGACTACCTTACTGGCGATACAATAGGGGACTATAAGACTTGTACAACACTTCCAAAAGCTATATCATCACATCATAAATTGCAAGTATTACTTTATGCTTGGATGTTAAGACAGCAAGGAAAAGTAGTCAATAATATTGAAATAACTTATATTTCTAAATGGAAAGCTGGGACAATTTCACCTAAAACAAAGAATGTAATTGGGTCTAAAAAACCAGAAGTTATTGTTATAAAAGAGCCAATAAAAGAAGAAGATATTTCATTTGTTTTGGATCAAGTAAAAAACTTAGGAAAAAGAATTTCTATGTGTAAACAAGATCCAAGTTTAGTAGATGTATTGTTCTATGTTAATCCGCTTAGTAAATACTAATTCTTGATATGCAGTAAGCATCAAATACTGCAAAACTATTCTAGGGAATACAAATACTAGGGTAAATAAAAAAACGATTTAAGGAGCTTATATGAAAGAAATCAGAAGATATGATAAACATAATTTTACAGTAGTAGATAGATTATCAGAGCCAAAGAGTAGTGAAGCATTTGGAACTACATTAGTTCAAACACATAAAACACCTACTTTATTTTATGGTGATATGCAAGGAGCTTTGTTTGGATATTGCAAACATAATGGAATAGATGGATTTAGTTTAGATGACTTTTCTAAATTCAGACATATTAAGCCATCTGATGAAGATCCAAGCTATATTGAATTTGTTGATAAAAAATTGGACATATCACAAATTGTATTCAAGATCCAATAACAACACAATTATATCGCTGAAGTAAATCAATGAACTTCTTGGGAAATAAAATGAACCAAGTAGTGAAGCTGATTGTATTCAGCAAAACATATAGAACAAAAAATAAACATTTGTTAAGTAAGTCAATGATATAATTCTTTCCATATCGGAAATGTAAAAAACCGTAATGGACCGTAATGGACCGTAAAGGTGTACCTATACCTATACCTATACCTATACCTAACTTGCTTTAGCAAGTAACCTAAACCAACTTTTTTTCTGGGAATTTGCAACGGGTAATAATAAAGGAAAATAATGGAATGATAATACTATTTAACACAGATTATTTAGACAGTAAATTGGAGGAATTAGTGAAAGATATAAACGACTTGCTAGATGAGATAGCACCAGAAGGAAAAACAAATAAACACTTTACTGGTGGATATGTTCAACAACTAAAAAATAGTAATCAGTTTGTAGCATATTTTGGACAGAAGCAAGATGCTAAAAATAGAGATACAGTCAAGGTTGATATTAATGCTAATGAATTGGATTATTTCTATTTAATGCTAAAAGCTAAAATACATCAGATGAGAAATGAAAAAACTAAAACAGTTAGAATTTCTATGGCAGAGCGAAAGCTTAAACAATCCGATAACAAAGGAGAATGTTGGTGAAAGAATTTAAGCTAATAAAACAGAACAATGAAAAGTTGGATCTAGATTTAGTAAATCCAATAGTTAGAAACATTTTAGAAAATGTCGTGATACCAAGAAGTAGAAATGCATACAATCTTGACTTTGGGGTTCAAGCAATACATACATCGTTAGCTAACTTTGCAGTAATGGCTAGACTACATTATATTCCATCTGCTGGAAATATAAAGAATACAAAGATGACTACATACTATGCTATGTCTTTTTTAAGTTCAGGTAGGGGAAAAGATTTTGTAAGTGATCTTATAGAAAATGAATTATTTGCTGATCTATCAAAAGGATTTGATAACCTTGTAAATATTAAGGCTCTTTCATATAATCAGACTATGCGAGAAAGTATGGACAATTGGATCGAGAATGGATTTAATAATAAGAATGAACCATATGGAAAGAAAGAGTATGCAGAAGATGTAAAAACTAAGTTTATGCCAACTACTGTATCAGATCTTGGATTAAGATTTGGAGAAGCTACACCTGAAGGATTAGCATATGCTAGAAGTAGAGTTAAGTATATTGATGTTGGATCTCCATCATTAAAAATACCAGAGTTTAGTATGGCATTATCTAGTACAAACATTGGTACATTATTTACATCGCTAATAGAGCTGTGGGAGAACGGTAATATGAGTGCAAAGACAACAAAGAATGCTTTACTACCTATGTGTAATGAAGTGCCTATTTTGTTCAATGCCTACACAGATCCAAGCAAGATACTTAATGATGAGAAAATGCAAAGTATGTTAGTTAATAACTTTAGTTCAGGACTAGGAAGAAGAACATTTGTTGTTTATCCTGAAGAAGAAGATTTTATAAGAAAAACTACTCCACCAGTTAAATCAATAGATAAAGAAATAATTGATGGAATTACTAAGCCTATTATGCAAAACATAAAAGTATTTTTCAATATGAATAATATTGACACTTGGAAAAGACCAGTTCAGTATTTCAATGATAAAGCTTCTGAATATATGAACCAAGTATCAGATCTTTGCTATGAAAAAGATATAGAACTTAGAGGTAAGATTACAGATGGTGAATTAGCAAACATATCATCACTTGTAGCTAAAATAGAAAAGTTAGCAAGTCTATATGCTTTCATTGAAGGTAGAGTTGAGATTAATGTTGATGATTGTAGATATGCTACTTATTGGAGTACATATACATCTAGTTATCTTGGAAAAATATCAAGAGTGCTTACATCTCCTGAAAGACTATTTAATCTTATGTATCGTAAGAATGATTGGGTATCTGGAATTGAAATAGAACAAGCTGGTATATTTAAAAACAGTTTTGACTTTAACAAATCATTAGATAATACACTTCAAAATTTAAGTCAATATTGTTCTGTTAAGAATACAGATCTTATTGTTTCAAATAGAGATGGTGGAGCTATTCTTAGAGTTAAAAAGATACCTTTAGTAGATCCAGATAAACTTGTAACTTCATCAATGGTTGGATCACACGATAGTATCAAATTAATGGCTGATGGTTGGACCAAGAGCGAGTTTAAATTCGATAACCTATATAAGTTCCTATGCGGAGAAAAAGAGTGTGCTATCACTGCTTGTGAGCTTAAAGATGGAAAACGATTAGATGATAGTGCTACTGGAAGAATTCAGTTTATAGCATTAGACTTTGATGATGGATTAACTTGGGAAGATGGTATGAAAAGATTTGAAAACTATACATACTTTGCCTACCAAAGCAGAAATCATCAAAAAGAGAAGAATGGTAAGATATGTGATAGATACAGAGTAATCTTACTATTAGAAAGAGAACTATCACTAAACAAACAGCAATATGCAAATATGTATAAAAAAGTATTAGCTATATTAGCTCCAGAAGCAGATCATAGTTGTACAAATATTGGAAGAATATTCTTTTCAAGTGTTAATTCAGACTTTGTGTATAACGATGGAAAACCATTTAAAGCACATTTATTTCTTGATGAAAACAAGACTGAAAAAGTTTATTCTGCTAGAACTAAATTAGATGGGTCTGGATTAAAAGATTATTTCTTATCAGAGATAGATGTTGTTAATACACAAAGAACTGGTGGAATAAATCTTCTTGCTAGAGCTTGTTATGCTACTAAAGATCCAATGAAGATGAGTGGTAAAGAGGAAGCAAAAGCTTGGATCATTGCATTATCTAAATTGATATTTGATGCATACTGGCAAAAGCATAATCTTGAAAAAGAAGTATTAGGCATACTAGACAAAGTTTGGAACTAGTATGGCTAAGATTAAGAATGATATGTTGCCTGATATTAAGCGATTACAAAAGCTTAATCCAAAGGTTAGAAAAAATAGTGAATGCAGTATTTGTGAATGCTACTTCTGTGATATGAAGTTGAAAATGATTGATGGAATACCAGTGATTATTTGCAAAGATTGCTTTAGTAAAATAAAAGGGGAATAAATGAGTACATTAATAGAAAAATTAAATAAGATCCAAGTTGAGCTTAATGCTCCAAAGAATTTATATAATTCATTTGGAAAGTATAGTTATAGAAATTTAGAAGGTATCTTTATTGGATTAAAACCATTGTTAAAAGAAACTGGATGTGTAGTGTATGTTAGTGATGAAATGGTTGATGTAGGAGGCAGAATATATGTTAAGGCTACTGCTACTATATCTTTTGGTTCAGAGCATTTTTCAGCCAATGCATATGCAAGAGAAGATGATAGTATGAAAGGTATGTCGTTACCACAACTAACTGGGTCTTGTTCATCATATGCTAGAAAGTATGCTATGAATGGATTATTTGCTATAGATGATACTGTTGATGCAGATGGAATGGATAATTCAGCTAAAACTACTACTACTACTGCTACTGCTAAACCAAAATCTAATGATGGTTGGTAATTGATACAAGATTAAGGTGTAACAAAGTTAATATTTGTTAGAATTATAAAATTATTTAAAAAAAAGGACATACAATGGAAATCAAATCAGGACAAAGCGGAATAACTGGAAGAGTATCTGGAATTTATAACAGAGAAACAAAAAGAGGTGAAGTTAAAAGAGGTACTACAAAAAGTGGTGGAAGATACCAAGTATTTGAAATATCTGTTTCTAAGAAAAATGAAGATGGTACTTATACAAATGGAATGGGAATTCCAGTTATGCTATTAGGTGATACAAAAGTTGAAGCTGGTGATATTATTGGTATGGTTGGAAAGTTTGTTCCAAATAACTATACAAACAAAGAAGGCAAAGAAGTAAGAGGATTACAACTTATGGCTAATTGTGATGCTATGTTTAAACCAGCTGAATGGGAATCAAAAGCAGGATCTCAACCACAAGCTAAAGAGGCTTGGTAATGGAGAAACCAGTATTAGAACATACTATGATCCAAGTATATAAAGAAGATAGAAAAGCTTTAAAAGAGTTATCAGTCAAGTTAGGAATGAAGATTCCTGACACTATGGCTCTTATAATGAAATATGTAAAAGATAAAAATGTGGATCTATAACAATAAACCTTTTACGGAAAATATTGAAAACAAATACGGATTTATATACTTAATAACATATAAAGATGGTAAAAAATATATAGGTAAAAAGCCAATGACTTCATATAAAACACTTCCAGCTTTAAAAAGTGGACTTGTAAGAGATGGAGCAGTTAGAGTAAATAAGAATGTTAAAGGCAAGAGAGTTGCTTATGATGTTTTGTATTATGAATCAAACTGGAAAAAATATAACGGAAGTTCAAAAGTTGGAAATGTTAAAAATATAGCTTCAAAAGAAATACTATGTTTTGAAGATGATGCTATAAATCTTACATATGCTGAAGTTAAACATCAAGTTATAAATAATGTTCTTGTTGATGAATGCTATATTAATGCTAATATACTAGGTAAGTTTTACAGAGGCAGAATAGTATAGGAGCTTTAATGGTTAAAGAAGATTTTATAAAAATGCTGAACAATGGTGTTCCAGCAATGGTGGTAATAAATCATATGAGTTTACATTATGATAAATTACTTAATGATGTAGTACATAGTGAAGTATGTACAAGTTGTGTAGATAGAGATGAATGCGATACTATTGATTGGCTCAATCTTAATATAAAGAAAGCCAGTCAAGATATGATAGGGGAAAATTTCACTACAAAGTGTAGATGCATTTATTTTAAAAAACAACAATAAAGGAACAAAATGGACAGGGTTTCACTTATTGAAGTACACTTATTAGCAATTGGGTATCTTCAAGAATACGAAGAAGAAAATAAATTAGATTCAGACCTTAAAGAATTAAAATCACTTCTTGGATCAGAACTAAAAAAAATACAAAAACTTAAATCAAAAATATCAATTGAAATACATTTAGAAAATGTATATACAAAGCTTGAAAATCATTTTAAAGATAATGACATAGAATGTAATATGGTTGCATTAGTTATGCAGTTATGCTCTCTATTGCTTGAATATGATTACTTTGTTGGATCTAATCAACTAAAGCTAAAAAGACTTGTATTTTCAATACTTAAAAAATCTGAACCATCTGTAGAAAGACAAATTTTCAATAATGCTTCACTGATAGCTGAAGTATTAGAAAATGTATATTTTAGGAGTATAAAGTGAGCATAGAAGATTATAAAAATACATATGATAGGTATGTACTTGAAGAAAAATTAATGCTAGAAGATAATTCTTTTAGGAAATATGATTATGATAAACCAAATATGGCAATACTGTTTGATACATCTAAAGCATTAGAAGAAGTATCAAAAGTTATGAGCTATGGAGCAAATAAATATAGCAGAATGAATTGGTCTAAAGTTGATGATAGAGAAAGATATATATCAGCATCATTAAGACATTTATCTGCTTGGAGTAATGGAGAGAAAATAGATCCAGAGAGTAATTTGAATCACTTGGCTCACAGTATTACATCTCTTTTATTTATACTTGAATTAGAACAAAATAAAACAAAGGAAAAACAATGGAATGGATTTTAATAGGAATAGCAATAGCAATAGGATTTTACTTAGCACCAGTTGTATTAACAATAATAGGTGCTATATTATATGGTGCAGTAGCTATCATAGCATCAATATTTAGAGGTATCTTCGGAGGCGGAAGATGAATACAGACACAATAACACAATTGGTTCTATTATTAGACAAGTATAGAGATATGGCTAAAAATAGCAATGCTTATATTAAATATGAGATAGCTACAGAAATAGTTAGTGATTTGGAAAAACTAAAAGAGAGTATGAAGAAATGAAAGTAACATTATTAAACAATCCTACACTTAACTTTGTAGATAGTGGTGTAGGTATGTGTTGGGATAAAGGTAGCTATGGAGCTGATACAGATAAAGGCAAAGAAAGAATAGATAGAGTATGTAATAAGTTTCAACATTCATCTATGTTGAGATTTGTACAGTATATCTTTGAATGTGAATTAAGTACATCAGCATTACTTGAATTTACTAGACATCAAGTAGGTGTTGATTATGCAGTTAAATCTACAAGATACTGTACTAAACAAGATGTTGATAATATCAGATATGAGCTATCTAATAACAATATTGTTAATAATAAACTCAATACAATTATGAGCGATATTATATTATTTATAAGACAAAATCCTACTATTGGTAACGATGATTTAAAACTATTATTACCTCAAGCATTCATATATAAAATGCAAGTACAGTTTAATGCTCAGTCATTGCAACACTTCTTAAAACTAAGAACAGCTAAAAGTAGTCATTATCATATAAGACAACTAGCTAAAGCTATGTATGATGCTATCCCTGAAAAACATAAATACTTATTTGAAGACTATATAAATAAAGGAGATAAATAATGAATTTAAGAAAAATATCTAGGCATATAGGACAATGTGGTGGATCACTATATGTAATGAAAAGTACAAATAGAAAAAAGTTTGATAGGATAATGAGCTTTGATAAAGATCAATATAAAGCAGTTATGTTCTATAAGCAATATGTTATGGATCTATTCTTTGAAATAACAGAAGCAATAAATGGAATGCCAAACAATGAGCTTAAAAAACATATTGTAAAAGCTGGATACAATGAAAATAGTGTATATATGTTTTTAAACATAATATATAAGCCAATAGATGATGAAAACTTTACAAGAATAAGTTTGGATCTGATAGATAAGTTAGAAATTTTAAGACAAGGATTAAGAAAATGTTAGTAGAAATATCAATAGGAACAGTAGTATTATGTGCAGTTGCATATATAGGAAGTAGCTTTATTAAAAGTAAACAAATGGATAAAGTATCTATTGAAAGAAACGATAGATACAAAAGAAGATATACGGAAGAAGAAATTGCAGTGCTTACAGATGTTAATAAAACTGATAAAGAAAAAGCAAAAGAACTTGGAAGAACACTTAAAGGTGTTAAAGCTTTTAACTATAGATTAAATCTAGAGAAAAAACAATGAGAAGAACTATAACACTAAAACCAGCTGAACAAATATTTGAAGCCAATAATTCACACGATAAAGAATTAGCTGTATGGAGAGCTGCTAGACCAGCTTTAAGACCAAATCATAGGATTTACTTCACTAATATCATAGAAGAGCTTTTAGAGCCTCTATACACTAAAGAAATGGTAAAAGAATTTACTAATGAGATAGTTGAAAAATATTATCCTAAATTTATAGCACCAGCAAGTGAAAATTGTATATTAGATAGCATATGTGATATACAAGTATTTAGTATTAATGAAGTAGAGTTAATGGGATACTATAATAATAACTGTATGGATGAAACTGTAAAAGAAATATCTTCTAGACAACAAGATCCAATGCAAAAAGATTTTTGGCAAATATGGGGATACGATGGAACTAAATGGCAAAAAGATCCAATACAAGATCCAAGTACACTATATACTGCAGATTATAGAAAATGCAAAAGATGAATAAGTATTCACCTGAAACAATACCTATGTCAAAATGGAATGAAAAGGTATTGTTCGATTACTTAAAGGAAAACATTGTTCCAGATATTGAATGGCAAGACTATGTATTTAGTCGTAGTGATTGCCATACTAAGCTATCTATTATTGAATTAAAATGTCGTAAGATACATTATGATAATATGATGATAGAAAAGCAAAAGTATAATGATCTAAGGGAAATAGCTAGAATTAGAAACAAGAAAGCTATATATATCAACAGTACACCAAGAGGAGTATATCTTTGGGATATAACTAACTTGGATCTAAAATGGTACAATCAAGAGATTAGACATACTACTGAATTTGAAGATAATACTAAAGTATCTAAAGAAGTAGGATATTTAAGCATACTTGATGCTAGAAAATTAAAAGGATAAATATGAAACTAAATATGTGTGATAACAAAAACTGCGAAGAATATAAAAATAAGACTTGTAAAAGAGGATTAATGTGGCAGAATATGTTAGATAGTGGTTGGAAAAAATCTAAGAATATGATTCCAGAAAGAACCAATACAAAAGCTTGTGAAGCATTTGTTCCAGTGGACTTATAGTCCGCTGAAATTTATACAGCTTCTACAACTCGTACTGTATCTGATAGGAATATATCCTAAACGGTAGTCCAACGGTTAGCAACACCGAAACCACTCTTACTGTACTATTTGCAATTCAAGTAAGTGATGATATTATTTGACCTCGAAGTGCGGATAATCTCGCATCTTCCAATCACCACCGTAAGTAATTTCAACACAAACTGTTTTAGCTGCTTCTTTAACTACTTTAGCCATATCAAGAAATCTATTTATATTATTCCAATCTATTGGATAAGGTGCAATATCAATAGCTTTCGATGGATTACTGTTATGATTACTTTTTTTAGTTTTACCATCTAATTGAGTAACTACTTTTTTTGGTTCTGTTACTTTCCATACTCCAGCAACTAAGCTTCTGCCTTGTCTGAACAATTCAAACTGCTCTTCTGGAGTTCTGTAACCATACAATACTGTAAAGTCGTAATGCTTAATAGCTTCATTCATTACTTTCTGTATTCTCTCATCACAAGTTGCTAGTCTATCTAGCGATAATTTACCAAACTTAGGCATTATTTATTCTCCTCTATTTTATTTGTTCCAGTTCCGTTTACCATTATTGTTGATAATGCACCAACGATAAATGTTGCTATAGGTGTTAGTATCTTAAAGAATTCTGCATCATTTGGACTTTGTCCATCAAGAGGTTGAACCACAAATACTAAACTATATAAAACTATTCCTACAATAAAGAATAGAACTAAACTCAACATTATACCAATGATAAATCTTAATAACTCATCTAAGCTTCGTTGCATTCATTTCCTCCAATTTATCTATACCCATGATCATTTCTGTACAATCCCCTGAAGCTAAACAATTAGGTTTATTACATTCAGGTTTGTTCCAATTGTCAGGATTATGACAAGGGTATCTATAAGCATCACTGCAACCAATAGCTACAAAGCTAATTAGAAAAGCAAATAAGATATATACTAATACTGCTTTAGCAAATAACTTCATCTATCACCTCTATCATCTAATGCAAATACCATCACTAGTGCTAACACTAGAAATGATACTGCAACTATTAAATCTATCATCTAGACTGTCCATACACAAATGCTACCACTCCAGAAATGAAAGTAGTAGCTATGTACCATAAAGCTTTGCTTTGTGCATCTTCTATTTTGTTTAGTCTATCTGTGTTAGTATGTACTCTCTCTTCTATTACTAGAAACTTATTTAGAGTATCATTCATTTTCTCAATAGATACTTCTATCTTAGATAAAGTTCTATTTATGCTTCTAATATCTTGAACCAACAAATTATGGCTATTTTCTAGTTCTCTAATTCTTGGTTCTAATTCCACTACAAGCCTTTTATTATTTTATTTACAGTTTCTATTGTAACATTATTTGAAGTGCTGTTAGCTATATCTTTAAGCAGTGCTTTTGATAGTTCTGGATCTATTCCAGTTCCAGCTCTATCTAATAGTTTTTTAGTAGCTTTTCTTGCTACCACTTTAATTGTTTCAGACCCAAGTATGTTTAATAAGATGCTAATAAGTATTTGCATCTGTTACCACTCAAATTTAGATATTAAAGCTTTTTGTTTTAGATAGTTTAAATAAGCTTGTAGTTCTTCGATTGAAGCAACTTCATCATTATTTGTATCTACATCACTTGGAAATTTAGCAGTTGGATTAAGTTCAAGTATCTCACCTTTTATCTTATTAGCAAGTGCTAGTGCTTTCTCTTCACTTTCTTTTTGTTGTTGTAGCTTTATAATTTCTTGCTCTTCTTTATTAATATTGTATTTATTAAGCAATTCTTCAAACTCATCTAAAGAACTAATTTGATAATTTTTCATATCAAAATCTTCGATAACTCCAAAGTCTTCATACCATTGCAAAACTCTTATATTTTTATCAATAAGTTCAGCGCAATCTACTTTAATCCAAGTATTATCAATTCCTATTATATTATCTTCTGTTACTATTGTTATTCTCATTTTTATCTCCTTAAGATTTCATAATATATGCTAAAGCATAATACAGCGAACGAGTATCAACAGTACCTGACATTGAGTGTGTATGCGAACTACCACCACCAGTAGAACCAGTAGAAGTACCACCGAACCATATTCCACCGCCACCGCCAAGATACTCACTACCACCATACCAAGTATTGCTTTCATAAGAGTGATTATGACTAGGCATCTGTGCCGTTGTAAGTGTTGTTGCTCCAGTAGTTCCACCAACTGATGCTGTTGTAGCACCACCAGTACCACCAACTGCATAACTTGACCCTGCTCCAACTACAAATCTATCTTGTAAGTTTGGAGTACCATTTACACCATTACATAGATACCAACCTGCAGGAATAGAAGCAGTGCTTCCACTCCATAGTATAATACCACCAGTTGGTACTCCCTCTCCTGCGACTGTTACGCCATTAAAAATTATTGCCATATTTTTCCTTTTTATATTGTACTTAAAGTTAAAGTCGTACCAACAAGTGTAGCTTTCATACCACCCATATTTGAAGATGATGCAGCACTTACTGATGTAGCAGTTACAGCATTACCAGTACAAGATCCAGAAGATCCAGTTACATTTCCACTTAATGTTCCGCTGAAAGTATTTGCCGTTACTATACCAGAAAAAGTAGGGCTTGCCAAGTTTGCTTTTAAGTCTAAAGCTGTTTGTGTAGCAGTAGAAACTGGTTTTGAAGCGTCGCTTGTATTGTCTACATTTCCTAGTCCCACCATGCCTTTAGTGATTCCACCAACCGTTCCAGTGAAAGTAGGACTTGCTATTTTTGCCCTACTATTTATTGCTGAAATAACAGTATTTAATGTTGCTTGCGTCCATTGAATTAATGCCATACTTTTTTCCTTATGTAGTCGTTATTGTGAGTGTTGAGCCACTTAATGACATTTTAGCTCCACCATATACAGAAGCAGTAGCTTTTTGAGCAGCTGCATCTGTAATACCATAACCTGAAATAGTAGTAGGTTTAGAAGTTATTCCAGACCAAGCAACATTTGTAGCAGTAGCTGCATTTCCAGTACAAGATGCCGATGAACCTGATGTATCAGAATAACCAGAAGATAATTTTTGCCACGCACCTAATACTCCACCCTCTTCATATCTAACTGATAAATATGGAGTTGTTGCATTTCTTGGAATTGCAAATTGCATTCCATACTGATTATAGTTATAATCAGAGCCTAAACCAATACTCCAAGAATAATATTGATTATTACCTAAATTACCTACATTATGTGCATTTGTAGTCCCTTGAACATACCTATATCCAAAATCTCTTGTAAGTGCAGAACCTTGAGGGTCAAATGCTGTTGATGTGCCGTGTATTTGCCCCATATTGTTGTACAAGTTTACCGCAGAAATGCTGCTCAGCAAACTAGAGTTTGAAGCTGTTGCGGAATTGCCAGTGCAAGATGCAGAACTTCCAGTTACATTTATGCCCCAAGTTCCTGAAGCTCCAGTACCTGTGTTAGTTGGTGCATCTGTAATACCATAACCACTTAATGTAGTAGGTTTACCAGTAATACCACTCCATACTGTTGTACCAGCAGGACCAGTTGCTCCAGTAGCACCAGTTGGTCCAGTAGGACCAGTAGGACCAGTAGCTCCTGCAGGGATTACTATATCTCCAGATCCTAGCAGTGTTGTACTATTTACTGTTTTGATGTTTGTGCCTGAAACTAAAGTATTTTGTTTTAATCCAATAGCTGTAGCTTGTGCTGTTGATACTGGCTTGTTGGCGTCAGAAGTATTATTAACATTTCCTAAGCCTACCATTGTAGCAGTTATACCACTTACAGTTCCAGTGAAAGTTGGGCTATTCAAAGGCGCTTTTGTTGCGATACTATTTGTTACTGTTGTTGAAAAGTTTGCATCATCTCCGAGTGCAGCTGCAAGTTCATTGAGCGTATCAAGAGCAACTGGTGCTGAATCAACTAAGCCTGCTATAGCAGCATCAACTTCTAGTTTTGTGTAGGTAGTAGTTTGATTTGCTTTTAAATTTAAAGCAGTCTGAGTTGCTGTTGAGATCGGCTTATTGGCATCGCTTGTGTTGTCTACATTTCCTAGTCCCACTTGTGTCTTGGTAACCGAGTGAGGATTTGAAGAAGAAGCAATATGGCCAGTGGCTGTATTTACTTTTCCAATTATGCTGTCTACTATTGCCGTAAGTGTCATACTAAAACTCCCGTTATTAAATTTCCAAGTTGGCTATCGATCGTTGAGATTGTCTGCACTGCTCCACCTGATAGTGATAGTATACTTGAATATTGACTTATTCTGTATCCTGCAATATCTCCTCTAACTCTTATATATCCAGTTACTGGAAGAGTTGTCCCCTCTGGTACGTCTATTATTGAGTTGAAAGGCACTACATCTTTTGATCCAGTTAATAGCTGAACTTTAGTTGTTTGAGTGTGGTATATATTAGTGCCATCTGTAACTTCAAACGTTACTGTACAGTTTGCATTGTCTGCTGCTGATTGATTTTTAAAATTCACTGAACTTAAAAATACATATCTTCCCGTCTCATGAATAGTGATCGTGTCATCAGTATTTAAAGAGAAAACATCTGTATTTGTGCTTTGAGCTATAATATCAAACGGCATTGTTTGGTTACTTGTTGTTATGTCTAAAACATAAACTCCTGCACCGTCTCCATACCCTATTTGACCTTGAGCAGTATCAGAATTAATTGCTAATACCGAAGCAACAAGTCCATCTATTTCAGATTGTTGGCTATTGTGCAAATCTTGTGTTTTATCCGAGCTGTACACTTTTGTAGTTAAAGGTTCAGTATCATCTATGATTCCATTAGAAACTAGATCTTGAGCTTTAATAGCCCAGTGTTTAGCACTATAAGCATCAGTCTCAACCTCAACATCCTCATCTTCTTCTGCCCATAAGTTAGCTTTATTTTCACTAGCCAACGCAGCAGCTGCTGAATCGCTTGACTCTCCTGCTTTTGTAGTTGAAATACCTGCTTGAGTAGTTGAAGTATTTGCACTATCTAAAGAATCCAAATAGCTATTATAACTGTTTGTTGCGCTTGTAGCCGAAGCATCTGCGCTTGCACTTGAATCATTCTTGTAACTTAATGCAAGAGCTTCACTAGCATCCGCATTGTTTGCACTTGTAAGAGCATTTCCTGCTTGAGTGATAGAAATATTTGCTTGAGCTGTAGCGATTACTGCTTGAGCTGTAGAAGTATCTGCTTCGTTTGCTGCTGTTACTGCACTAGCTGCTGCATTATTTTCACTAACTAAAGCTTCGGCCGCTGAATCACTTGCTTCGCTAGCTTTTGTAGTAGCAGTTTCTGCGTTTGTATCTGCAAGTAAGATCTCATCTAGGTTAGTTACGATTGTATTTATGTCTGAAATATTTGTAGCTACTGTATCTATATTTGTAAGATCGGCTGCAACATTGCCTATGTTTGTAGCATCACTTGCAACCGCATTTACATCCGCAATATTTGTTGCCACTGTGTTGATAGGCGTAGTATCTGCTGCTACTGTGTTTATGTTTGTAGTGTTTCCAGCAACCGTTGTAACGTTGTCGTCTATGCCAGCAACTGTTGTAATATCCGCATTTATACCCGCAACAGTATTCACGTCTGTCATGTTAGTATCTACTGCAGTGATTGACGTCATGTTAGTATCGAGATTTGCGACTTTTGTCATATTGTCTGATACGTTTCCAACTTTAGTAATATTTGTATTAACAGTATTCACTGCTGTAATATTTGTATTTACTGTAGTTATTGCAGTCATATTGGTATCTAAATTTGATACCTTTGTCATATTATCTGAAACATTTACTACTTTAGCAACGTTTGTATTGACTGTGTTTACTGCTGAAATATTTGTAGAAACTGTATTTACAGACGCGATATTTGTATTGACTGTATTCACACTAACTATGTTTGTGTTTACTGTAGTGATAGCACTCATGTTTGTGTCAAGGTTTTGAACCTTAGTCATGTTTGTGTCTACATTCTGGATCTTAGTCATGTTAGTATCAAGATTTTGGATCTTAGTCATATTAGTATCCAAATTTGACACTTTAGTTATATTTGTAGCTACTGTATTCACATCTGCAATACTGTCTGCCGTAGCATCTACTGCGTCAATATTTAAAGCAACTGTATCCACATTGTCAATATGCTCTGCAACTATGATTATATTTGCAGTATCTTCTGGTATTCCAGCTAAACCATCTAATACGTCATTTATGTAAGCTCGTGCTTGCTCTCTAGCATCACTTATTGATTCAACTGAGTCTAGCTCAACATTGTTTGCATCAGTTACTACGATCCTATATCTACCATCAAGGTAAATATTTGCTTGTCCTATTGCATCTAGTATTACTGGATTTGTATTAACTGCTGTTTTATACTCATCATTCCATGATAGTTTTGGAGTTGATGAACTTTCTTCATAAGTATATACTTTTCCACCAGATAACGGAGCATCTGTGTCTGGATGTCTAAAAGTAAATTTGATACCGTTGATTAATCCTGCTTTGTTTAGCATCCCTTATTCCTTAAATTAAAGCCGAAACGTCGGCAGTTCCTGACCATGCTAGCCAGCTAGTTCCATTAAATACTCTTTGGTATTGTATGTTAGTTACTAAGTCTGTTACCCTTTGAAGCGCTGTTCCATCTGCATTAGGTATCATCTCTATTGAAATAGGATTTGTTGTTGGTGCATTTCCTACGTCATTTGCTCCATAATATACTTGATACTTCATTTCCATGTCATTCAAGGTATCAGACGGACTTGAAGTGGGAGGAAATATTCCTGCAGTTCCAAAAGGACCACCAGTTCCAATAATTAATAGTTCTCCTGCGTTTGATCCTGCATCGTATAATGCTGCAGTTCCGAATCCCTCTATGCCACCAACAAAATCTTTAGCTTGTGTAGCTGCATCACTTATCGGATCTATTACGTCTATCAATACATCGTCTGCACTATGAACTACAATCCTATATCTTCCCTCAAGTGCTATGTTTGCTTGTCCATAAGCGTCAAGGATTACTGGGTTAGTATTTAGTACGACTTTGTCTTCATCTACGTACGTTTCTTTAGGGTTAGTAGTTCCACCATCATAAGTGTATACTTTCCCAAAAGATAGCGGAAGATCGGTATCAGGATCTCTAAAAGTAAATTTGATACCAGTTATTGAACTTGCCATACTAAGCCTTTCCCAAAATTTGGCCAATTATAACATAAGTTTTTTTCATTATTTGTATGCCTCCGTTGTTAGTTTATATTTAGGCTTAATAGTCGATCCGTCATTCATGTTTGCAAACGATCTACTTCTTGCACTTTCTTCTATTGATTTCACGATAGTATCTCCAGTGATCGCTAAAGCAGGGTACTTAATATTGTATTCTTTAACTTGCTCGATCGCTCTATTCATAAGTTTATTATCGTTTCTGAATTGAGCCTCTTTGATAGTATTCATGATCTCTTTTTTCTCATTATCTGCTCTTTGTTTTTCTCTAAACTGTCTATTGTTTGATTCTTGTTTTTTAGCAAGATCTTCTGGACTGAATCCGATTGCTTGAGTCGCAAGTTCTCTTGCTGAGAATTCTTCTTTAACAGTATTGTATTTAGAATCTATAGCTCCCTCTCTGTCGTATCTTTCTGTTTTTGAAATATCTCTTATCGGTTTTGGAGTTAAATTTTCAAACGCTTTTTGAGCATGTGCCATTGATTCTTTTTCAATTGCTTTATAAATTTCTCCACCACCTTTGATCATGTTTACAAACGTACTCCATGTTGGCCCAAGTGCTTGTTGTAAATAGAAGTCAATTGCTTGAGCTGTAGTTTGCTCTCCTTGTGGAGGTTTAACAAATAGATCTCCTAGACCTGCTCTTCCACCAACATCTGCACCAGTTAGTTTATTTAAAGCACCTCTCCAAACTAGATCTGCGTTCTCTCCAAATACTTCTTTAATATCTTTGTATAGATCATCTTCAAAGTCTTCATATCCTAATCCAACAGTATTCAATAGCAAGTTGATTGCTTCTAGTGGTTGAAGTGGTAAGCCTTTTACTCCAGATATAAATGCAGAAGATAATAGTAGCACTCCCATTGTTACTGCTGCTTCTTTGTTTCCTCTTACTGCATCAATACTGTTTTTCAACATGAAGTAAGCCATGTTTTGAGAATAAGATTTAAACTGTGTTATTACTTTCATGAACGGACTTCTCATAACTGCAGCTCTATTCTCATTCATCATATTAAAGTTTGTTTGGTTATTCAATCTTTCTGCTGCTTTAACTGCAGCTTCATGTGAAGATCCATGCGCTCTCTCTAATCTATATGAAGCCAATAAAGTTGTAAGTCTATTAAAGATCTCTGAATAGTGTTGTGGTATTGAAGCAATTTTTGCAACAGTATTTAACGCTCCTAGTTTAACTTCATCTCCAGCACCTATTCCTGCAAGATCATGCGCCATTGTTACATCAACTGCTCCACTTTCTTCAAAGTATTTAATAGCTCTTAATTCATCGCCTTTAAACTTACCAATAGATTTTCCAACAACGTCTGTTCTTCTTCCGTTAGATAGGTATTCTTTATTATTTTGAAGTATATCTTTTCTGAAACTTGATACCACTAACTCACTTATATCTTTGCTAGCTTTTGCCATATGCCAAGTAGTTTTTGCTACTCCATATTTTCCAGATAGTTTAGGGTACACAACTTGAGCTAATTGAGTTAAGTTCAAGAAGAAGTTTGAAGCACTTGATAGATACCAAGAGTACCCAAAGCTTGTTAGTTTTTGTGCTAACGGATCAAACGCTGGATTAATAACATGCTCGTGAGTAGATAGCATATCGTCATAAATTGTTTTTAATTTAGGATTTCCAGTTTTTCTTACTCTTTTCTCAAGTGAACTTATTTCCGCTTCTAATTGACCGCTATATTTTACAGTTCCTATTTGTCTTGACATGTGGTACGATTTATCTGCTAATACTCTTAGGGCATCATCACTATAACCAAGTACGCCTTGTCTATGTAAGAATTGTTTTCTAGCACTTAGGTTTGGAAGATTTTGCAAGTACAATTGATACATATCGTCCTCTAATGCTCTTGCAACTGCAGGATCAAGTTTTTCTAACTTACCAAATACATCATTCATAAACTTAGTGTCTGCACCAAGATTCATTTTGCTTTCTGTTCTTGCTGACTTTTTAACTTTAGTGTATCCAGCTGCTTCCATTTCTGCTGCTCTTCTGTCTCTTTCAGTAGGACTCTCAAACATTTCAAATACTTTTTTACCCTCAAGGTTTTTACCTTGAACGATATAATCCCCGAATCTTGATAGTGGGAAATATGGACCAGCTAGTCTTCTTGACTCATACTCAAGTCTTAATCTATTCATGATTGAAGTTTTTGCTTCTTCTGGTATATCACTTTTTTTGATCTTAGTTTCTATAGCTTTATACATTGTATCTGCAAGGAATTGATAGTGTTTTTTAGTTTGCTCATAAACTTGTTTTGATTCTGCAGGCAGTGCATCATATCTAAGTTTAATGTCTTCATATTTATCCATATCAACAACGATAGGCTCAAGTTTTAATTCATGCTTCTCGATATATTTATTATAGGCATCTATTCTTTGCGCTTGCTCTTCTCTGCTCATTGTAGGATCTATACCCTCAAGAGTAGTTTCGTGCATAAGATTAAACGTTTTGTCTGCATCTTCTGGATTTGCTTTTGCCCATTTTCTAACTTGATTTACAACTTCGCCAGATACTTTTGCAAGCTTATTTGATAGTGCAGTTTTTTCGCCAACCACTTCTTGATACTTAATTAATTCTGGAGCTATATCTCCAAACACTTCTGCTTTTTGATCTTGTGTCATCACTTTAAGAATAAGGTTGATACCTCTAGTTTCTTTAGCGTCCATTAACCAGTCTTTAGCTTGTTGAGTTCTGCTGATTATCTTTTGCTCTTGATCTGCTTTACTGAATAGTATGTTTGAATCGGATTCGTTAAACGTTCCTTTGTTGAATACTGATTTAATTTGGTTTGACTTAAATGCTACAGAAACATCTGAATACTTCGTATTGCCATTCCCCTCAAAAATATTTTTAAACACAACTCCATCGTACCCATGCTTAATCGCATATTCTGATATTAAGTCTGTATCAACCTTATCCCAAGATGTCCATTCTCTCATTTCTTTTGGTGTTTTTATTGAGTCGTAAGTTGAGCCTTTTGCATTTACAATAAAAGGATTTTTGAGCTTCAAGTATACTGGAGATAAAGTTTTCCCAAAAATAGCAGCAACATCAGGATTGTCAGTAAAAAATTTACCAGTACGATATTTATCATTGATAACATCATCGCTTATACCTGCTTTGTTTCCATGATAGAATACTTTTGGAGTACCATCTTCATTCTTAGTTTCAGGAGCTGAGTCTTTATGCCATTCTTGTAGTCTGCTACCAACTTTTTTAGAAGTAAGCGTTTCTGTTGATGGTTTTTTCAGGACATCTTTATTCTTGAGTGAATAAGATAAAGTGCCATCACTTTCTCCAACCATTATACCATCATATTCAATGCCTTTGTTGTCTAACCACTTCTCATAGTCGTAAGCATGTTGCCATCCTATTTGCTCTCCATTTGTAGTGCCTTTAGTTTTGCTATATTCAGTTGATGGATTTTCTTCTATGAACTGCTTTAGTAGTGTTCTGCCTTCTCCTTTGCTGCCATCTAATACTATAGCATCAGTCCCTAGATTGTATTCAAATATGTTCTTGCCATAGTTCTTAGCAAAATCTTTGTTGCTAGTTACATAGGTTCTACCTCCTCCATAAGGAGCATCTGTTTCGTTATCAGTGCCTCTGTATAATGTTGTACTTTGAGTTTCAGATGAAGCTGGCATATCTATTCTTGGAGTAAGTTTTTTACCCTCAAATATTGCTGCTTGTTTCAAGAATCCTGCAATATCTCTTGCGTTCATTTTTTGAACAGCTGATACTTCTGTTTTTCCTAGCATTAATCCTACTCTGATCATTCCTCTTTTAACTGCTCGAATAATGTTTTCAATAATCTCTTTTAGTTTTCCACCTTTTACAAGGCCATCATGGTAAGTTTCTAGTAAATAAGCTATTACTTCATGGTTAAAGTTTTTATCGCTTGTCTGAGCCTTTCTAGTTCTTTCTACTGCTTTTACAACTAAAGGATCTCCTTGTTTGTAAAGCTCTGATAGTCTGCTTACAACTGCTTCTGGAACTACTTCGCCAACTGTTGCTTTATGTAGTAGCTCGTGAAGAATTACACTCTCTGCTGATCTGCTATTGTTTAGATTTTTCTTGATATTATCTGCAACGATATATACTTTTTTGTCTTTTGCATATACTCCCATTGCTGTTTCATCTGCTTTAGCTACGCCTTTTGAATCAAACTCTTGAATCGTGTCTCTTATAAATTTAGGAAGATCGCTTGTTTTTTCTACGATCACGATATTGTCTGATACTTTATCTGCATCTTTACCTAAAAGTTTTTTAACTGCTCGCTCTACGTCTTTAACGCTTTCTGATTTTTGTCCAGCTGCTTTTTCGTTCTTAGCAAATAACGGTTGCCCTTTCTCACTGATTTGTTCTTTCATTTTTGGAGTTACTTCGAAGCTCCAAACCTTGTCTCCGTTAGATAGAGTTTTGATCTCTACTTTTGAGTCAAACTTTTTAATATATTTGTTTGTAAACTCTGGAAGTATTTTGTCGTAGAAACCTTTCATTCCCTCGCCACCAAGAGTAAGGTCTTGTCCCTCATATTTAATTGTATCTTTAGCCTTAATATCTTCTATAATCTTTAATGCCATTTCTGTACCAACAAGGTCTTTAATTCTACTTTCTGGGATAGCTTCATTTCCAATTACTTTCTTGCCATTTGAATCCCACCCTGAAATATCATACATTTTTTCATTAGCATATGGGTCTTCATCATTAATCCAAGCCTCTATTTTGTCTACCTGCTTTGTTAATGAATATCGTTCTGCGTTTGTTTTACCAGTTGCCCACGCTACTCTGTCGTATCCTTTTTCAATAGCTTCATCAATAATATCTTTCATCGCTTTTTCATGCCATGTTTTAGAGTATGGAGCAGCAGGTATACCAGCTTGAGATTCAAACCTATCAAGTATAAAATCTTCTTCTTCTAACAATCCAGCATTGCTTATTTTTTCATACTCTCTATCTGTTATTCTTCCGTTAAACTCCATGC
>ERZ1034363.600-NODE-600-length-24195-cov-6.148478_pt1 | contig 24195 bp, 23 predicted proteins | sample MGYA00520616_ERZ1034363 | MGnify/ENA primary metagenome ERZ1034363 (study PRJEB33736, sample SAMEA104284506) | Azolla filiculoides | biome: Urban; feature: Water surface; material: Ditch water | place: Netherlands | collected 2015-10-28 | depth 0-0.1 m ... | reverse complement strand
CGCGCGGCCAATCTGGCCGTCCTCAAAGCCTGGGTCGGAGAAGGCGGTTGGAACCTCAATCGCATGGCAGCACGCGGAGATGTACCAGCTTTGACCAAAGAGCAATTGGACAAACTCAAACTCAAGTACTAATTTCCCTCCCCCTCTGTGCAGCCAACCGTTGCACAGAGTGAGTTGTTAACGGGAAGTTTTGGCGAACCACTGCTTCTTGCGGATTGAACGCGATCCTTGTGATTGATGCCCCAGCAGTTGGGATTCCGCTTCCAGCCCACTGCTGCCGAAACTACCAATCGCAGGGTCGTTCCTACTCGTGCGGCTCCTTGGGGCTGATTGCGGAATTTGGCATCTCAAGTGTTTGAGCCTGAAAGCTGACATTCATATTGGGCATTGCGCCAATCGCAAGTTTATAGAGGTGGAATGCGTCCACGCCACACGACAGGCTCGGCAGTTACCCTTGAATGTGACGGATGTCAAACAAAGTCCGTCATGCGCTGCTGTTGATTGTCCCTCGATACCAGACAATTCATCGACGATCATTTTGATTTTGTTGATATACCTGTGGACGAGCCTGTTTGCATGCCCGGCAGCGTGAGCGCGGCACGCAGTCCCCCCAGCGGCGAATCCAGCAAACTCACTCGGCCACCATAGAGCTGCGCCAAGTCATCGACGATGGCCAAGCCCAGTCCCGAACCCGGCACCTGTTCGTCTGCACGCACGCCTCGGTGCATCACGGCATCGCGCTGTTGCACGTCCAGTCCGGGGCCGTCGTCATCCAGCATCATGGTGACCGTGGCACCGTCGATATACGCATTCAGCTCAACCCGGTGTGCAGCCCATTTACAGGCGTTGTCCAGCAAGTTGCCCACCATTTCCTGCAGGTCCTGCACCTCGCCCCGAAACGCGAGTTCTTGCGTCCAAGGCACAACGACAATGGACAAGTCGCGCTGCACATGGATGCGCTGCATAACGCGCACCAGGCCTTCGACGACCGGGCGCAAGGGTGTCTTGGCCCCAGGGACACGTGTAGTGGCGGCTGCCTGCGCGCGGGCTAGATGGTAGTCCACATGGCGGCGCGCAACTCCGATCTGTTCGTACACTAGGCGTGCCAATTCAGGGCCTTGCGGGTTCTTCGCTTGGGCGGCATTGGCCAACACGCTAAGTGGAGTTTTCAAAGCATGGGCCAGATTGCCTGCGTGGGTGCGCGCGCGCTCCACCACCGCTGCGTTTTGCGTCAGCACACTGTTGAACTCATCCACCAAAGGCATCACTTCAACCGGAAAGTCTCCGTCCAGCCGCTGCGCTTCACCCCCAAGAACTTTTGCCAGTGCTGTGCGCATGGCACGTAGGGGGGACAGCCCGACAGAGACCTGGACCACGGCGCCCAGTACCAGGCCCACGCCCAGCACACTCAGCGCCAACCACAGCGCTCCTTTGAAGCGGCTCACCGGCTCGAGCATTAAATCGGCGTCAGCGGCGGCCAAAAGGCGCAGGGAGTGGGGTTTGCCATCGGGGCTATCATCAAAACGAACGCTGCGCTCGACAAGTCCCAGAAGCTTGCCCTGCGGCCCCACCACATGGTGCACATGTATGTCGCCCTTCACCAGCGCATCCGACGACAGCGTTAACACCACGTCCCACAGGGACCGTGAGCGCAGCAGTGCCGTTGTACCGGCCACACCCTCTCCCACCTCATCCACTTGCCAGTAATAGCCCGAGTAGGGGCGGGCGAAACGCGGGTCACTCAAAGGCATGGCCAGTTGCGGTCGGCCTTGGGTATCGAGCGAAAGTTGAGCAGTTAGCTGGTCCAGGTGGGTCCGCAACTCGGCGTGAAACTGGGCCTCCACATGCTGGCGAAACATGTTACCCAAGCCCCAACCTGCGACAAATATCGTGCCCACAACCCAGAGCAGGGTTCCCACCAGCAAGCGGATGCGCAGCGAGTGTCGCCAGGTGGACGGTTTCATGGGTAGGCGTATCAGACGCTGGTGCTGAGGCGGTAGCCCAGACCGCGCACTGTGGCGATCAGCCCCGGAGGCAGCTTCTTGCGCAGGCGGGCGATGAAGACTTCGACCGTATTCGAGTCTCGGTCATAGTCTTGGGCATAAATGTGCTCCACCAGTTCACTGCGCGACACAACCTCGTCGCGATGATGCATCAGGTAGGCCAGCAAGCGGTACTCGTGGCTGGTCAGGGTCAGCGCCTGGCCGTCGACGATAGCGCGGCTGTTGCGCATGTCCATGGTTAGCGGGCCACAGACCAGCTCAGAGCTGGCGTGGCCACCGGCGCGGCGAATCAGGCCGCGCAAGCGGGCCAGCAGTTCTTCCATGTGGAAGGGCTTGGTCAGATAGTCGTCTGCACCTGCATCAATTCCGGACACTTTTTCGTGCCAACCGTCGCGCGCTGTCAGGATCAATACCGGCATGGTGCAGCCGGCGGCACGCCACTTTCGCAGCACCGTTATGCCATCCATCTGCGGCAGTCCCAGGTCTAGCACCACCGCGTCGTAGGATTCGGTGTCGCCCTGAAAGTGCGCGTCCAAGCCATTGCTGGCGACGTCCACCGCATAGCCCGCCTCACGCGCACTCTGCGCCAGTTGCAATTGCAGGGTGGGCTCGTCTTCAACAATCAATATACGCATCAGCGTTCCCCTGCCAATGGTTGGTGCCCAGGGGACAATGACCGGCCGCCAATAGACTGACCTTGGGATTTGCTGCCCAGGACGGTACCGTCGCGGGCATTGACCTTCAGCCGAACCAAGCTGCCGCCGCTTCCGAAAACCTTGACCTTGTAGATCCAGCGTTCAGCGCTGCCCTGGTGATCGCGTTCCAGCTCCACGTCCATCACCTGGCCGGGGTAGGCACGCTCCACGCGCTCCAGAATAGTTTTTAGTGGAAGCACCTCACCAGCCTCCAACGCCTTGCGGGCGCGCTCGTGGTCTTCTTCACCAGACCGTACCGTGCCGCTGGCGGCCAGCAAGGCCAGGCAAAGCGACAGTGTGCCCCAGCGCATTGGGGTGAAGGGGAGTGACATCAGATCGGTCCAGTGTGACGGGTTTTCTCAAGCCGTGTTTATAGCCCCGCGAACATGAACACCAGATGAACACGGGGTTCACTTTCTGTTCAGTTCACCCCGAGCATAGTCGCTCCCACATTCACTGTTTTTAGGAGTCCTCATGCCACTGACCCGAACCATCCCTGCATTGCTAGCCTGTGCCGTCATCTTGCTGTCCGGCACCAGCCAGGCCGGCGTGCGCGAAGATCAACTGGCCCAATACGCCAGCGCCGCCAAGGCCGCCGATCCCGGTTTTGCGGGCTTCTCGGCCGAGCGCGGCAAGACTCTGCACACCCAAAACTTTGCCGGCGGCAAGCCTGACACCCCCGCCTGTACGTCCTGCCACGGCAAGGACCCTCGCGGCACGGGCCGTGCGCCCAGCGGCAAAACCATCGAGGCCATGGCCACCTCCGTGACCCCGACCCGATACACCGACCCTGCCAAGGTAGAGAAGTGGTTCAAGCGCAACTGCACCGAGGTGCTGGGTCGCCTCTGCACGCCCCAAGAAAAGGGCGACTGGCTGAAATTCATGCTGGGGCAGTAACATGAACATGCCCTACCGCCCCATCATCCTCGGCCTGCTGGTGCTGGGCCTCTCTGCCCTCGTCCTGGGCCGCGCCCAGGCTGGCGGCAGCCACTACTTTGCGCCGGTCACCAACATGGTCGTCAAGGAAGAGTGCGGCAGTTGCCACCTGCCCTTCGCACCGTCCATGCTGCCAGCGAGTTCATGGACTCGCATGATGGCCAACCTAAAGGACCACTTTGGCGACGACGCCACTGTCGATCCAAAACTGGCCGCTGAAATCACCGCCTACTTGGTCACCAATGCCGGGGACCAGGGCGGACAGCGCTATGGAGCCAAGCTGCTGCGCGACGTCTCAGCCGCCAACGCACCGCTGCGCATCACCGAACTACCCAAGTGGAACCGCGAACACCGCAAGGTGCCCGACTGGGAGTGGAAACACAAGGACGTGCGCACCAAGGCCAACTGCGCGGCCTGCCACACCCAGGCCGAACTTGGCTACTACAACGAATAAACCGGAGCACCCCACCATGAAACGCATCACACTGACCCTCTCGACGCTGGCCGTAGTTGGCACGTTACTCACTGCCATGGCCGTCACCCTGCCCGCCAGGGCCAGTGACCGCAAAACACCCGCATCTACCGAACAGCCGTGGCTGCCCATCTCGCAGATTCACGTCAAGCTGGAAGCAGCGGGTTACGGCAACATCGAAAAGATCGAGCGCGAACACGGCGCCTACGATGTGCGCGCAACCGACAGCCAAGGCGCACGCGTGCGGCTGGACGTGCATCCGCAGACCGGTGCGATTCTGGAGCGCGGCGCTCGCCAATCGACAATGGTCAGCACCGAGCGTCGCCAACGCACTTCTGCCGAGTGCAACGAGCGCCGTTGCCGTGACGACATGCCACCTAAGGCCGCAAAACCATGAAGACACTCATCACGCTGCTGCTGGGCATCGTCGGCTTGGCTTGGGGTTGGGACATGGTGCAAGCAGTGACGCCGGCCGGCGTCCACCCGTGGTGGCTGGCACGCCAGCAATTGCTGACCCTGAGCGGCTTCCTCTCGATTGCCCTTATGTCGCTCGTAATGTTGCTCGCAACGCGCCCGGCCTGGCTGGAGTCACCCCTGGGAGGCATGGACCGTGTCTACCGCACGCACAAATGGGCCGGCATTCTGGCCGTGATTTTTGCCGCACTGCACTGGCTGATCGAGTTGTCCAGTGACATTCTTAAGTCCCTGATTGGCCGCGAGGGCCGCGTACCGAAAGAGCAGTTCACCGGTTTTCTGGAAGTAATGCGTGACCTCGCCAAGGACATGGGCGAATGGGCCATCTACGCCGTGCTGGTCATGTTAGTGCTGACGCTGTGGAAGAAGTTTCCGTACCACGCGTGGCGCATCCTGCACAAGGCAATGCCCGTGCTGTATCTGATGCTTGCTCTGCATGCCGCCATGCTGGCGCCAACCGGTTACTGGCTGCAACCGGCCGGTGCGTTACTGGCAGTGCTATTGGCAGTCGGTGTGTACGGTGCCATCCGCTCGCTGCTGGGCAGCATTGGCCGCAGCCGGGAGGCCACGGGACACATCGTAGCGATAGAGGAGCCATCCAGTGACGTTACTACGGTACGCTGCAAGTTGGAGCGCCGCTGGCGTGGCCACAAGGCGGGCCAGTTTGCATTTGTGACCTTTGAGGATCGCGAGGGTGCCCACCCCTTCACCATTGCCAGCGCCGATCAGGGTGACAACACGGTCAGCTTCCAGATCAAGGCGCTGGGTGACTACACAGGTGCGCTGACGCAGCGCCTGCGCACCGGGCAGACTGTGCGTGTGGAAGGCCCTTACGGGCGCTTCGACCTGAAGCGCCGCAACCACCAAGCACGCCAGATCTGGATTGCAGGTGGTATTGGCGTGACGCCGTTCCTGGCATGGCTGGAATCGCTGCAGGCGTACCCTGAACAGGCACCCGCGGCCGCGCTGCACTACTGCATCCGTGATCAGGATGGCGACGCATTTGTGCCGCGCCTGCAGGCTCTGTGCGCCAATCTGCCTGGCATCGACCTGCATATCCATGGTGCCCGCCAAGGTAGCACGTTGAAGGTGGCGGCGCTGCAGGGCGTGCACTCAGCGGAGATATGGTTCTGTGGCCCCAGTGGGCTAGCGGCCTCGTTACGCGAAGGCTTGCGCGCGCTGGGCGCGCGCCCACGCTTCCACCAGGAGGCGTTCGAGATACGCTAGCGCTACAAGATCAACGCCTCGCCCAGTTGGGATTGATGAAATTGTGATTGCGTGCTGCGCAAATTCAACGTGGGCTGACGGCAGCTTATGGCTCTGACGCGTCACACAGCGGTCGGGCTATAAATTGTGACGCTCAAATTTGCGAAGTTCTCAATCGCCAATCCGTATGACTGCTTCGGAGAAATTCCGTTGCGATAGGGAATGACTGCAATGGAGCGGCAACCATTCCCGGATGAATTTCCCGACCGGCTCCTAACGCGGCATTACCGAAGTCCGCGATGCGGAACTGAACGTCAACAATGGGCACCTGCCAGCGCCCAGCAATGTCGGCAGTCAGGCAATTTGATTCTTGCGACCGGTTTATGGAGGCCCAATTTGGACATCCAAATGGAGCTGTGAGCGAGCAGCGGTCTTAAGAATTTTCCACCTGGCAGTCAGTGATGGGCTGTAAGCCGACTTTCCGACAAATTGAATTGAACTTCAAGAGATGACTTAGTGCGAAGTTTCAAAGTTGAAAGCTCTGCGCCGCAAAGCTGACATACGGAAGCACCTTTCTACCGCACGGTCGGACGACCGGACTGTCGCTTGCAGCCATTCGCGGACAAGACGAAAACCGAACTGTTTTCTCCACAGCAGACTTTGCCGATGCGCGTTCAATTTCATCGGTTTTCAATCTCCGATTCTAGGGAGCGGTCATTCGCGGGGACGCATTCAATTTCTCTTTGTGGCGGTCGGCACAGCAGCGTTAGGAGCCGCTCGGAAAATGTAGCCATGAATGGTTGCAGCGCCAAGGTCGTCATCGCCAACTTCAACCAGACATTCCGGCAACGGTCATATGAATTGATTGCCTGTGTTGCAAGCCCATTCTGGAATCAGAAAGTTCAAGAAGCAGCGGGGATACTCGCGAGGCCTTCATTGAAAAGGCGACAGCCCGCCGCGTCCAAGGCCGCAGCCAGGCTGTCACTCGAAGGAACTCTTTCTGTTGTTCACCGTTCATGGTTTTCCCATTCCGATGGATGCGCAAGCGCATGAGCCCCTTATGGAAATTTGCAAGCCGTGCTTGCATCGTCCTGCACACACACAATCCACGACGACACCGGCTTACTTCTTACTAGCCGAGCCAGCACCCATACCACTTCCCGCAGTACCTGCACCCGCTCCTTGGGGCATGGCGGGCGGATTCGCGGGTAGCGTGATGCCCTGCACCCGTGCACGCTCTTGCATGAGCTTGTGGTGTTCCAACCTATAGGCCTCACGTTCCTTTACCGTCTTGAGGCTGCGCATATGGGTACGGAATTCGTTGCGCTCCGCATCCGTCATCAGTTGGGAACCGAAGATCGGGTCTTGCAGCCGATCCTGATCGCGCGTTTGGTCCTGGGTTTTGCTTTGCACTTTATCCTGGGCGATGGCGCTGTTGCCTGCAATGGCCAAGGCCACTACGGCCGTGGCGGCCCAGGTGAAATGTGAAAGTTGAAATTTGGTGGTGGTCATTTTGAACTCCTGTGAATAAAACAAAGTCGCAACGTGTGCAAGCCGGGTTCGGCATGCACTCTTTACATATCAATGCCGGTAGCGGCCCGTCCCCCAGTAGCCGGTTCCAAACCCAATGGAAATGGGCGAGTAGTAGGGCTGTGTGTAGTAGACCGGGTAAGCAGGTGCCAAATACACTGGCTGTGTCTGAACCGGTGCTGCGATCGGTTCGCTGACCTGCACCGCAGCGCCGACAGGCGTGACTTGAAGCTGCACGGTAGGGCCGGGGTCCTGCGCGAGTTGCGTCGTATACCATTTGCCGGCGTATTCGTACACCACGTTGTAGCCCACAACATGGTTCTCGTACTGGGTGCGGACTTCGCAGCGCTGCACGTTTTCAAGGCGTGCCGCACTTTGTCCTTCCACACGGTCACCCACCACCGAGCCGCCAATGACGCCCAGCATGGTCGTTGCAGCGCGACTGCCGCCACTGCCCACAGCGTTGCCAATGGCACCGCCTGCAATGGCGCCTATGAGTGCACCGGCACCCGACTTGGGGGCCTGCACCTGAACTTGCTCGGTCGTGCACACCTGGCGGGGTACACCCAGCTGCTGCACCACCGGCGTGGAAGACAGGACTTGCCCCAATTCCTGGGCCAGCACGGCACCGGCGGCCCATACCAGACCGGGTGTGATCAGGATGGCCTTAAGGGCGAATCGTGCATGTTTCATGGCTTGCTTTCAATGGATGTCAGAGGGTAGAAAACTGCGCAGGGCCTTGATGGTCTTGCGCCTGCTGCATCAGCAGTTGGTTTTTAGTTGGCGACCGGCACGACCACCGTCTCTGGTGTCGTGGTGATAAGGCCGGTGCCTGGCGTATGGATGCGCGTCTTCAGTGGCGTGGTATCCGTGGTCAAGCCGGTACCAGGTGTGTGAACCCGGGCTTGCGTGCCGGTGCTTGAGGCACCCTGCGCACCTGCACCTTGGGCACGGGCACCCGCTTGGGCACCAGCGCCCGCTCCGACAGAAGTTCCGGTGCCCGCACCGGCTGGGGCGCCGTGCCGACCTTGTGCAAATGCCACAGAGGAAACGGCCAGGGCGCTAACCAGAGCGATGGAATACAGAGTTGACGATTTCATGGTGAATCTCCTAAAAGTGAATGAACAAAAAACTACCGACCACGGCCCCTGCCGCCCCGTCCACCGCCACCGCCTGCCATACCGTGCTGGCGACTCTCATAGCCGGCGCCGTAAGGCAAACGTTGCGCACTTCCTTCCTCTTCTTTCCTGACGCTGGTGTCGGAGGGCTCTGGCGATACCGCAAGCGGCACCGGCAGCTTCTCCAACTCGATCGCTGCAGCCCTTTCCGCCGCAGCCTTGGCAGGCTGCGACAGATTGAGCGGACCGGGCAGCGCACCGGCTGGGTGCGCTGGCAAGGTCTGTGCAGAAACCGACACGGTTGCAATCAGCAACAACAAACAGTGGAGGGAAGTACGTGGGTTCATGGTGATTGCTTTCGGGTGTTTGTATCGTGCGTCGCGTGTGTCGCAACGTCATGCCAGGAGCGCTGCCTTGTGTATCCGTTTGTCGCCATCGGTGTCGCGCCGTGTCAGAGTGCACAAAGTCGCGTACACAAGGCTTAAACTGGACTCTCCCACCATGATCGCCCCGACCTCGCCCCGTATTCTTGTTGTTGACGACGACCCCGATCTGCGCGAACTCCTTTTCACCTATCTGGGCGCCAATGGCTTTGAGGTGCAGACCGCCGGCGACGGTGTGGCCATGCGGGCGGCCATGGCCATCGCGGCGCCAGACGCCATCGTGCTGGACCTGATGCTGCCGGGCGAAGACGGCCTGTCTCTGACGCGCGCCCTGCGAACACACACGGCCGTTCCCATCCTGATGCTGTCGGCGCGCGGCGAAGAAATGGACCGCGTGATCGGCCTGGAAGTGGGCGCCGATGACTACCTGGCCAAGCCCTTCGGCCCTCGCGAGTTGTTGGCGCGTTTGCGTGCTCTTTTGCGACGAGGCCATTCGCCGCCACCCGAGGTGCCCGAGGCTGGGGATCATCCGCATTTCGGCCCGTTTGTACTGGACCGTGGGGGACGGCGCTTGCTGCGCGCGGGGGTCGAGGTGCAAGTCACCAGCGGCGAATTTGATTTGCTGGCTGCCTTTGTTGCGCACCCCAACCGTGTGCTCTCGCGCGACCTACTTGTGGACTTGTTGCGAGGCTATGACCGTGATCCATTCGATCGCAGCATTGATAACCGTGTGACACGCTTACGTCGCAAGATCGAGGAGGATGCTTCCGCGCCCGCTTATATTCGCACCGTGCGCGGGGAAGGTTATCTATTCAATCCGCAAGGAGGTTCAACCTGAGTAAGCCCATCAGCCTTGCACGGCAAACCACTTGGATGCTGGCTGCAGCTTTTATCGTGATTGAGCTGCTGGTGGTCACACTCTTTGTGGTCTTCGTGCTACTGCCCCTGGCCCGTCGCTCGGCGGACGACCTGGCCGGACTGATGGTGCTGTCGGCGCAGACATGGACTGAGTTGCCACCCCAGACCCGTGGCGTGTTTGAAGAAGAATTGCTGGCCAGTCATGCCCTGGCCCTTCGACCCGCAAGCCCTGGGCCCGGCCCAGATGAGTGGCACCCACTTTACTTCTATGTGCTGGAAGCAGCGCTAGCGCAACGCACTGGTGCGCAGCAGCATCTGGTCGGTGAGCGCATTGGCGACACCACCTGGTACTGGGCCAACGTGCCCACAGGCAGTACGCAGCTAGCGGTCGGGTTGGCAATAACACGTATTGAGAGCCAACCCTTCACAGCCTTGCTGATCGGGATTGTGGGCGGCTTGTTCTTTGTGGTGGCCCTGGCCTATGCCCTGGCCCGGCGCATTACACAACCACTGGCCCGACTAGAAGCGGCCAGCGCCTTAATCGGTCAAGGCGGCATGCCCTTGCTATTGCCGGAAAGCGGCCCGCGCGAGTTGGCCAGCCTAAGCCGGCGTTTCAACGCCATGGCCAAGCAGGTGAGCGATTTACTCACGGCGCGCACAACTCTGTTGGCTGGCGTGTCGCACGATCTGCGCACGCCCCTGGCACGCATGCGTTTGGCGCTGGAGATCATGAAGACCGACCCAACTGCCGCACTGATCGAACGACTAGAGCGCGACATCGCGCAGATGAACCAACTAATTGGCAATGTGCTGGACTTGGCGCGCGGGCTGGAACATGAGGCCCCCATCACATTGGAGTTGTGCGAATTTTTGAATGAGCTGGCTGATGACTTTGCTGCGTCGGGCCTCACGGTGTCGGTGCATTGCGAACCGGGCCAGGTACTGATCGCCGCGTCAGCCATGCGCCGGGCGCTTGGCAACCTGCTGCAAAACGCGCAACGCTATGGCGGGACTTCTCCGGTGGAACTGGTGGCGGCTATGAAGGGGGACGAATGCCGCCTAGGCGTGCTCGACCGGGGCCCCGGAATTTCAGCAGACCAGATAGAGGCCATGTTCCTGCCCTTTCACCGCATAGATGCCTCGCGCAGCCCAGTGAACGGTGGCTCCGGTCTGGGGTTGGCTATTGTCAAGGAACTGGCGCGCGCCAATGGCTGGAGTGTCACCTTAAGTGCCCGACCAGGGGGTGGTTTGCAGGCTTGGATTGCCTTCCCTGCGCCTGAGTCTCTGGTGGCGGCCTGAGCACTCGGTGTTAGAAGGACTACCCACAACTAGTACGGGTAAACACACCTTTGAAATGTAAACAACATCTCTAACCTTATGATTTCATTTGAAAAAGTGAGAATTTCATTCTCTTTAACCGTTAGATTTGTTATAAAAGTGCCGAAAATACGATATTTGTTTGTTTACATTCTCAATCGTAGTGGAAAAAGTTGAAGTCATCGACCCCAGTCATGTAGGCTTCCTCCGGCAGCATATTCCACTCCAATTCCGCCATTAGTTCCCGTCCAAAACCACCGTGGATTCCAATGCAATGTCTGTCTGCCACCACATTTTTGGAGCCGCAATCGGGCAGGTCAGAATCCACCCTAGGCGACTGTCAGGACCTACGCGTGTTGTAAATCGGCAGAGTGGGCGTTGCCGGTCCTAGAGATTTGCGATCAGTCTGATCCCTGGCAGCCGTTGGCAACCTGGAGCCGGCGGTCGGCTGTGTAGCGATCATTTCGTCAAGTCGGACACCCACTGAGAGCCAGGTGCCGAAGTTCGTGAGTGTCGCTCCACTGCGGTTAGTCAGCGAACCAGTTTCTCAATATCGGTCGTTTGTGATGCCAATAGGGTGCCTGACCTCTTTCGGCTCTTGTGCCGAGAAAGCAGCCATGTTTGATAGTCTACTTTATGGCGTTTCAGCCATCATGGCGTAGCAAGCGCACGACATTGCCTGCAAACCACCTGCATCGACGATTTCAATTGCCCCGCGGTTATAGTTGATTAATTTGCGTGCCTTTAGCATCTTTGCGGAGTTAGTCACACCTACACGGCGTACTCCTAGGTAGTTGCTGAGCTCTTCGTGTGTCATGTTGAAGTGGTCTGACGCCAAGCGATCTCTAGTCATCAATAGCCAATGGGCCAAACGCTGGTCAATGTAGTGAAAGCGAGTACAAGCAGCGTTTTGCGCCATCTGTACGTTCAGACCAAACACAAATTTGAGCACTTGATTTCGGAATGCTGTGCTTTCCTGAAACTCCCTCACAAACACTTGGGCCTTCATACGCAAGGCCAAACCTGGACACTGAACAAGTGTCTTGAATGGCGAAAGATACGAACCCAATGCGCAGGTCACGTTGCAAATGCCTTCGCGACCAGTCATGCCTACGGCAAACTCAGCATATTCGCCAACTGCGGACAGAAAGGTCACCAGCGCCGATACGGGGAAGTAAACATAGCGCAGTTCTTCACCACGTTTACATAGAACCTGTCCTCCAGTCAAATCAATGACTTCTAAGTTGGAAGCAAGGCGTTGGCGCTCAGCACTTGGCAGTGAAGACAGAACTTTGTTTGAAGTCAGTAGTTTACGCTGGGACATAAGGTGATGACCTTCAAAAAGCTGTTACCAAAAGGCAAGAACTACTGCATTCAGTGCGGAAGGGACCGATTGGAAATCCAGAGTGTTCGCTATCGAACATTTTAGGGCCGTTCTGCGGCAAAGAACCGATTGGCAGTCGTATGGTTTCCCAGCCGAGCCACAAGCCCACACTATTTTCCTAAAGGTTGCCGGGCCGAGCGTAGACAATGTTCCGTCTGCCCAACTCGCGAACGTCTGCCAACTGGAATAACCTGGACTGGCCGAAAGCATTCGCACGGGTAAGACTGGAAACTGCCTAAAGTGGAAGTCCGTTCACTTGTTCAAGACTTCCGGATTTACCGGTCATGTCACAGCAAAAAAAGAAAACCCAGCACGAGGCTGGGTGAACCCTTGCGGGCCGCGACAAAGGGAGAATTGTCGCAGGGGCATTGAGCCCGAATTAATTGTATTCCAAGCCATTTGACGGGGTGAGAACACTTCACCCTCTATGCCTGCCAAACGCCAAACCCGGCTTCACGCAAACTGATGCCCAGCTCGATCTCCATGTCGACCGCCTCTTTGTAGGTCATAGGGTTGTAGGCCTCGTACAAGTCTGGCAGCAACTGGATTCCATACCGAAACACGTACACGTTGGATTGAATACCCGCCTTGTGCTTGTCGAAGCGGACATCGGGGTCCAGACCCGTCATACCGACATAAACGCAAGGTTTACCTTCGACATAACCCGGATTGCCTTTTGCGAACTTAGATTCCTTGAGCACCTCCTTGGAGATCTCAATGACATAGACACTGTGGTGACGGCGCTTAGCCATTGGACACTCGGCGCTTCATTCCCTGCACCCCCTTGATCTTGCGTGCAAGTTCCTGGGTGCTGTAGATACTGGTGGTTGTCAGACTGGCGTGCCCGGCGATATTGGATGCCACTTCAATCGGCACCCCATCCACCAACGCCTGACGCACAAACGTGTGCCGCATCCAATGGGTTGAAGCCTTCTCAAACCGGCGCGCATCCAATCCGTTTTCATGGGCTGACTTGGAAGCATGTTTGAAGAACCGCTTTAAGGCGGCATAGATCCCCGCTGCAGAAAGTGCACTGCCTGCCTTTACCGATACCGGCCCCACCTCAAACTCTCCACCCTCCCCTCGCCCCCACTGGGCCACCGATGCATGCAGGGTTCGGATCAGCGGAATGTTGCCCGGGTCGGTGCTCTTTTGGTCCTCTTCCCGGAAATCTCCTCCATGCAGGGCCAGCAGGTGAACCACATCTGCATTGAGTGGAATTTCCCGTGTCTTATTGCGCTTGCCTGTGACAGTCAGGATCCATGTCTGCGGCAAGTCCGGCAAGGTCTCCTGGCGCAAGTTCCGGTGCCGCGCATTGGCCAGTTCATCCAACCGGATTCCTGAGGTAACCAACAATTCCAGAATGCATTTCAGACGTAGTCGCTCAGGCCCCACTGGCAAAGCATCGAGGCAACCCAGAACATGCTGCCACTCCTTCTCTGTAAAAGAGCGGGTGATGTCCATCCGGGAGTTTGGCAGATTGAAACTCTTCATCAAAGAGCGCATCGGATTGGCCACAAGGTAGCCTGCATCGACCAATCCACCGAACAGGGTCTGCAATATCACCAGTGCCTGCTTTTGGCTGGCAGCACTGGGTTGGCTACGAAATGCTCGCCATGCGGGATCGTTGCGCTTGAGCGGCACTGGCTCAATCCAGGTGCGGGGAACCGCTTGCAGGAATTCCCGGTATTTTTGGCAGTCCGGTGAAGTCACCGAAGACAGTGGCTTTTTCAGATCCTGGGCGCACCACAATAGAAAGCGCTCGGCCTCTTTGCGGTAGCTGCGCAAAGTGGATGGCTTTTCTTGATAGCGGGACAACCACGCGTTGACGGCTTCCAGATCGTTCCTGGCACCCAGGGTGTTGGCCATGTGGCTTCTGAAGTCACCCTTTTCGCCACCGAGTCCCGGTGTGATCTGCATCCGACCCAGGGCACTGGCCACCAGGGTGCCTGAGCCGAACTGGGTCAGTGCTTGGTTCGCACTTCCAACTGCCGGCAACAGTGGCGCCACGCGCAATGCCTGTTTGGACTTTGGCTCATGAACCGAACCCGAGACCAGCATATTCAAATGGTCCTGCTCCAGGATCAGCCACATCAATACCTGCTTGGCGCGCTGCGCGCCAAATCCTTTGATGCGTGCATACCACCGGTAGCCATAGACATTGATGAAGTTCACCAAGTCGGCAAGCGTCACGATGCCCATATTGCGCAGGCACTTCACCACCGGTCGGGCAAACCAGCTCTCCAATCGGTCCGTGGATTTGGGAATAACCGAGAGGATCGTTTCCAGATGGTTAAGCGCCCTCACCCGCTCACCTACCGGATCCTTTACCTCGGAGGCCGCTTCAATCGCATCGGCGTTGTCCAGTCCGAAATGCGCCTTGTACTCCGCCAGCAGTTCAGCTTCACTCCAGCCATCCGGGTCCATGCCCTCGGACTCCACCCATTCATCCAGAGTAGGAAGCTCAACGGCCTTGGGCGGCGCAGCATCGCTGCGCAGCAAATCAAGCAGGTGCGTGATCTTGGCGGAGCCTTGCAGCGTGGCATCAGTTTGTCTGCCAGCTTCGATGATTTGCTTTAGCAGCGACTCGCGGCGGTTCTGCACGTAACGCAAGTCAGTGGTCGTCTCAGACCAGGCCATGTACCGCGCAAAGGAATCCGCCAGATCCAGGCCCAACAGGCTGGAGCGGACAAATGCGAAGTGGTGCACGCCGAGCGCGCGCACCTCCTGCACGACACGAGCCTTTGAGCCTTTGGGGCGGCCGGCATTTTTCGCGGGGGCCGAGTGAAAAAGTGGGCTTGGCTGCATCGCTCTATCTAGCCGATCCGAGCAATTTTCTGGGAAGCATCTTCTAAGTGCGCGTTGAGCGCTCTGATGCAGGGTTCAAAGTTTGCGCTGAACCGGGCGTCACTGCGCAAGCGGCTCATGAAATTCTGAGCCAGTTCCAGTGCACGGTGCCATGCCGGGCCTTCAACACGGGAATGCAGATGCGCTACGCCTATGGCGTCTCTCACCAGACCACCGGACGTTGGACTAAACGCCATGGGGAGCATGTCGTATGCAGGGCTCAATGCATAGGGCCGGCCCGTGTCACTCACAAATGAAAGGTTCCCGGAATGCATGTCCGTATTGGCAATCAAGGTGCCGAACGCGAATAGCAGCATGGCATCAGCGTGGGCCTGCGCCGTGATGATCTTTTGTCGTGCCAACTCAGCCGTTACAACGGGCCAAGGCGCTGTGGCGTTACCGACAAACTCACCATCTAACGCGGCCAGCGATATCAAGGCATGCCGACCGTAAACGCCGACTCTGTCGAACCGTTCAAGTTCCAAAAAGTGCTGAACTCCAACTTCGACTACGCGGGACTGCGCGGCAGACACACCACCGGCGTAGAGTGTTTCCAATGCATGGTGCTCGGCCAATAGCAAATCTCGCCAGCGCTCTGCAACGTTGTTGTCATCCGCTACCGAAAATTTGACCAGGACGTGGCCCTTGTCGCAGTAAGTGCAAAACTTGGGTTGTTCACCGCCTGCTGACGACCAGGTTTCTCCTACAGTGAGCGCCTCTTCTGCAAGTCGCGGGTAATCGTTGGTCGACACCACTAGCGGGGTTTTTGCATTCACGAACCGCTCACGGGCGAGATCCCCAATCAGCAAGTTGCCCACCGCATCGCTTCCGTTGACCAGTAGGGCGCGCAATGCGTCTGTGTCACTCCAATGCCGCACATCGGATGGCAAGCCCAGGGTCACGGCATGTTGCCTCGCGTAGGCGCGTCCCAAAAAGCCTTGGGGACGCATGTCGGTCAACCACCAAGGCATACCTTCGTAATAGGTTGTCTGGCCAGAAGAGTCCCGCATGACAAACCCTTCCGACCTAACCGCAGTGAGTTGCCCAAGAGTCTCGATCTGACCCGTTGCGTTGACGCGGTAAACCGCCATGTCTGGTAGACCTCGCAAGGTATCCCGCAGTGCGTATTGCGTGGCGCGCGCGGCTCCCAACGTAACGATTTCCGCGGGCATGGATGCCAACGCGCGCGCGAGCGTCGGTCGGGTGACGCCCAGGCCTTTGCATAGTGCCCCTGCCGGTACAGGGCCAGCTGCAAGTGCGGTACGAATTTGGATGGTGCGGTCCATTGCGAAACGTTTTTGGAAACTTTGATTGTTACGATAAATGTAACGATTTACTTTAACGATGGCAAGCCGGCTTTTGCGTTTTGTGAAGGCGCAATGGGCGCCAGCGCCATATGAAAAAGTAGAGCGCCCGTTTCACCTGTTTCCCGCCAGTTCAAGTTAGCTCCCCATTAGCGCCCACCAACAGATGGGGCAGTCGCTCATGTAACGCCCACTCCACTGCATCTGCTTGCAATAAGTCACGTCGGCGCTTCAGAGGATCACGATCGGGTTCAGCAGCCATCCACCTCTTAAAGCTCACAAAAACTGAGGGGTGAATGGTGCTCATCCTTGCCATGGCGCCGTTTTGAGCGACTACCACCGCTGAAAATTCTGTTGCGTTTATGAGCTCATCCGCCCGCTTGGCCTGTACTACCCAGAAGTCGTCTTCTGCAGCGCTCAGGCGGATCGGGTGCGGGTCACCCTCCTTCGCAATGCGGCGAATGATGTCCACTTCGAATCCGTCTTTGTTAACGGCGGTGTACTTCTGATCTTCGATGACTTCAAAGGTCTTATCCACCTTCTGTAGTGCAGCCAACATCGAAGGCGAGTCCTGCAGGAGCTTTTGCGTAAATGTCAGGCGCTTGCGGGTGTCCCACAGCAGATCGATGTCACGTGTGGCCGTGATTTCTGAAGCAAAGCGCACACCGGCAGCGGCTTCGTAAGCATAGAGCGCATGGGTGCCCACAATTCGAAAGAATTCGTCCAATCCCGCTTGCGTCAGACGGTCGAGTATGGACACAGCAATGTTGGGCATGCGCCCCACCCGCAAGGCGCGGTTCATGCGCTCATGCTTGGCAACCACTGCTTTGAGTCCAGCCAATCGTTCTTCGGCAGCCTGCTTTTTGGCGGTGAAGTTGGTGTACATGGTTTCGGTCTCGGCCGAGCGCCGACCCAGGCTCTTTTGCCCCCCGGTCGTACTGGTGCGAACCAGGTACTCCTTGCCATCGACCGTTTTCCAGACCATGCCACCGCGGTATTGAGAAGCGCTTTTCTTTATGCGCTCGAGCTCCAGAAAGGCAGCACGCGCATCGATGTACTGGCGCGATGCGTCTGGGTCAAGCTCCATTCTTTCCAAGTTAAATGTCATTTTTGAATATTACTTGGAAATTTGAAATGGGCAAGCATTTTTCCAAGTTAAACCACTTATTTTCAGAACACTTGGAAAGAGTCAAGCCGCCACCCTACTCCCGCTGTGCTGTCGCTGAACGCTCCACTGGCTCGTTCGCACGCGTGATGAAATGTGCAGTGTTTTCAAGAGCTTAGGAGAGGTTCAGCTGGAAATGCCTGTTTTAGACTAATTAATATTACGTCATGATTATAGGGATAATCATGACGTGATTGAAAACGATTAATTTCCCAAAGCTGTCAAAATCGCTGCAAATCGGGCTTTTGCAGGCAGGCCAAAGGCCAGGGGATTTAAGAGCGTTCAGGGCCCGGAGATGCACTTTCTCCATTCATGTGCCTTGCGGCTGATTGGATCGCTCAACGGGGGATATAACGGGCGCTATACCGCCCTGCCCTGCTCCCACCTTCACAGGGCTGATTTCCACAGAACCTCCGCATCGTATTGAGGCTGGTTGATTCAGTGCTCCGGGAATACCCGCAATACAGTTATTTGACTTTTACCTGTTAAACAACTATATTGAAAATACCTGTGTGGCTGCTAACCGCACTCCACGCGCGATTCCCCCAGGAGAACTCTTTCATGCAACAAATTCTCTCCCTTTCTGACCAGCTTGCGCCGCTCCTGCAAGCCGCTCGCAAGTCGGCTGGCTTGTCCCAAACCGAACTGGCGCGCCGACTGGACTTGAGCCAAAGCCGCATTTCGGCCATGGAGCTGGATCCCGCCTCGATTCGCCTGGACCAACTGCTGTCCATTTGCGCCACCCTGCAATTGGAGCTCGTAATCCAAACCAAAGGCGCCCCTGAAAGCATGCAGCCAATCTCAACCGGCCAGGAGTGGTGAACCATGGGTCGCCCATCACACTCCCGCACCCTCTCCGTCTGGACTAATGGTCAACGGGTCGGCACCTGGACCTTTAACCGCCGCGGCGAGCACAGCCTGCAGTACGACTCCGAATGGATGAATTCGCCCGCCGGGCGCCCTCTTTCGTTGTCTCTGCCTTTTACTGGCGATGTCGCACTCAAGGGAGAACGGGTGCGAAACTTCTTCGACAACCTGCTGCCCGATAGCGAAACCATTCGTCTACGGATTGCCACCCGATTCAAGACCGAAAGTGCAGAGGCGTTTGACTTGCTCCAGGCCATTGGCCGGGACTGTGTCGGTGCCGTGCAGTTGCTCGGTGAGGACGAAACGCCGACCAATGTTCAATCCATCATGGGCACCCCGCTTTCTGAATCCGAGATTGAATCCCTATTGGTTCAGACCACTCGCAGCGGTCCTATGGGCAACCTGGATGATCAGGATGACCTTCGCATTTCCCTTGCCGGCGCCCAGGAAAAAACCGCCCTCCTCTGGTACCAGGGTCAATGGATGCGGCCTCGTGGCTCGACACCGACGACGCATATTTTGAAGCTACCCATTGGGATGGTTGGACACCGCCAGGCGGACTTCAGCACTTCGGTCCAGAATGAGTGGCTGTGCATGAACTTGCTTGCAGAGTTCGGTTTGCCTGTGGCCAAAACAGAGATCCTGACCTTTGGAAGCCAAAAAGTGTTGAGTGTGGAACGGTTCGATCGACAGCTGCATTCGAGCGGCGAGTGGATCATGCGCTTGCCTCAGGAGGACTTCTGCCAAGTCATGGGGGTCCCATCGCACCTCAAGTACGAAAGTGACGGTGGACCTGGTTTGGCGGATCTCGCCGGTGTTCTCAAGGGCTCCATCCAAGCGGAGAAGGACCTCACTACCCTGCTCACGACTCAGCTCCTGTTTTGGATGTTGGCAGCACCAGATGGCCACGCCAAGAACTTCAGCATCCGGGTACTTCCACAAGGTCGGTACCAGCTCACGCCGCTGTATGACGTGATGTCAATCTGGCCGGTCGAAGGCAACGGACCGAACCAGTTCTCGATGTTCAAGGCCAAGTTGGCGATGGCTATTTTGGGCAAGAACAAGCACTATCACTTCAAGGACATTCAGCGTCGACACTTCAACAACATGGCCGGCAAATGCTTTGATCGTGTTGACGCAGAGGAAGTGATTGGGCGGGTATTGGAGGCAGCTCCAATGGCTATCGAAGTTATGGGGAGAAGACTGCCGGTGGGTTTTCCGGATTGGATTGCGGAATCAGTTTTCAAAGGATTGCGACAATCCGCCGAACTTTTAGAGAGAATGCCGAAGTCGTAATTGGCAGCACGGGCGACAATTTTCGGCAATAAAAAAAAGGGGGGTGGAACGGTTCCACCCCCCTTTTTTCCAAAGGCAAATTTGTACTCAGGTTAGCAAGGCTTTAATCGCTTTCTCAATCTCAGTGAAGCGTTTGGGCTCAATGTTAGCCAGACTGATGACTGCAGATTTCTTTGCTGCGTCGAGCTTGAGTTCGCCTGTTTGGCCGTCTTTACCCTTGATCAAAACCTTCTTTGGAGAGGGGGGTGGAACGGTTCCACCCCCCTCCAGGAGCCGCGTTAAAACCTGGGCAGAACTAAGTTTTTCCGTGGATGAGCGCAGCTCCTTGGCACGGGCAAGAATCAAGTCCGGATCCTTCTGGATGGCTGGTGTCAGCAAGGAAGCCCAGCGGTACTGCAGATCCAAAGGACTTGTGAAAGCCGCAATGACATCTGCCGGCAGCCTGGCCAAAGCCAGCGCCTTGCCCAACTGGCTGAGGTCAATTGCAGCCGCTTCAGACAGCTTGCGAGCGGATGGGAAAAGGCCATCGTCAAGTGCCTTGGCATAAGTGATGCCCACCTCCCAAGGACTCAAAGAAGCACGTGCCCTGTTCTCCCGATCCATCTGACAAAAAAGCTCTGTGTCATCCAAATCTTCGATGACCGCCAAAACATTGATGCCAAGCTCCAGGCAAGCGCGATGGCGGCGATGACCAAAAACAAGCTCGTACTCGCCTGCAGCCAACTTCGAAGGGCGAACTTTGATTGGCTGAATATTGCCACCGGCGGTTTCAATTTCCTGCTTAAGTTCAGCGAACTCTGTCCCTGCATACGACAGCTCGTTTCGGTTGGCCCACTTGCTAGGCTTGATCTTCTTGGGGTCAAGCTGACGGGTCGCGGTAGCGCCATCGAATTCGGCCAGCTTCTGCTTCAGTTCGACGTTTTCGGCAGATACCTTTTCATCACGAAAGAGCGCATCCGCATGCATCCCGATGGCTGTTTTTGAGCCCTGCCCTCGGCTGCCTGACGACAGCCCAATATGGCTCAGGTCGATCTTTGCTGCCTTGTCTTTAAGCGCCATGTTGTTCTCCTAGTTGACGTTTCCACGCCGTAATAATTTGTTCTTCCACAAGCTCCACAACACGTTCATAGGCGTCGTAAGCGCGCCTGTAAGTCCGGGCGTTGATGCTTGCTGGATCCGTGTCATACACCGTACCAAACTCAGCACTTGCGCTAGCAGTCAAAGCCGTCTTTGGGATTTCAACTGGCAACACCATGCCAGCATAGGCAGCTGTTATCCACTCGCGGACCACACTGGAAGACGCGTCATTCGCATCAACTCTAGCAAGCAGCACGTCAACGAAATCAAAGCTCTTGGTTTTGCCTCGGTTGGTGACAAGGTTTGCAGTGAGATCATTGAACAGGTTCCAGAACTGGCCGCTGGATGTGAAATCCAGAGTGCTAGGTGGCAGCGGCATGATGAGGCCATCTGAAGCGAGTAGGGCGTTGATGGTCAGGTAGGAGAGGGCGGGCGAGGTATCAAGGATGATCACGTCGTACTTTGTCCTGGCCGCGTCGATTCCGTTGTTGAGCACATTCCAGAATTCAAATGAGCCTTCAGACTTTTGCCGAGAGGGGAGGGCGAATTCCGCCGAATACAACGCCAAATTCGCGGGCACGATATCAATGCCACTCCAATAGGTTGGTGAAATGGCATAGTCGATGGACACTTCCGTCCCGTAGCAAAGGCTCAGAATCGTCTGTTCATCAGACACATCCACATCTGGCAATAGTCCAAAAAGTGTCGTCATTGAACCTTGAGGATCGGTGTCGATAACCAGGACCTTGTGGCCCCGAAGACTTAAACCTTGCGCAAGAGTTACCGCCGAGGTAGTTTTTGTGACGCCACCTTTGAAATTGGCTACAGCGATCGTTATCGCCTCAGCGTGCTCCGGGCGCATATATTTGTTCCGAATCGACCGAGCCCAGGTTCGCGTGTCTTCCAGGCTGAACTTGCGCCTATGGCCGCTTTCCATATCGCCGGTTGGCAGATCACCCTTTTTGACTCGATAATCCATTTGAGCCTTCTCGAGCCCACAAACGGTCGCCACTTGGTTAGTACTGAATGTCGGAGGACGCTTTCTAGCGTCTGGTGCCAGCATCGTGCCGCGAACGCTTTCAATGACTGCACCTACTCTGGATGAAGCAGCAATTAAGTCTTCCAACGTAACACGAGACTCCGGCTTTTTTTTGATGGACATGTATTCTTCCTTGCTAAACGCGAAATTTCGCTTGTTCTGTCAATTGTGCGTCTTTTGAGATGGATTTGGAAGTTCCGTCTTCGGTTTTTTGAAGTTATCCACAAGCTCTCCACTTCTCTTTTTTAAAAAGCTTTAAGTCCTTTAATACCTTTGCTTTGAAATTCATCAATGAATTCAATGCCTTAGCGGACTTTGCGTGAGACAAACCACGAGATATGTGAGACAAATCACTGGAAGTGTGAGATCAAGTATGGGAGCTGTGAGATAAACCAAGGAATAGCAAAGACATCTATACACAACCCAAATATATGGTGTTTCAAGCGCTGAAATGAGCCAAATCTTGATCAATGAGCTGCCTGGGACAGAGGAAATGGGCTGCTTCGCCCCCCATCTGTGAGACAAATCATAGGGGTAAATCGCAGAAAAGTGTTCAAGTGTGAGAGAAACCATGGGGTAAATCAGCACTTGTCATCAGCAAAACGGCTCAGCCGAATCTTGGCTTGCGTGAGTTTGCCAATCTCACAGATAATACTTTCATATGAGCAGCACGGAAATCCTCGGGCCGGACAGAATCGACAAACCAGTGTCGACGTTGGCAATGGTTCCAAAAACCGGAGCGATCACCAGGGTTGGTCGCCAAGCCTATACCTTGATGATGTTTGTCGCGCGTGAGCAAGGCGCCGAGGACGAGAGTACTGGATTGTTCGGTGCTCCATTAAACGCAGTCATCCGGGGTTACGACGGCTCAGCAGGATCAGTCAAAGAGCTTAAAAAGCACCTGCTGTCGATGGTGACACATGTGGTTGAGTGGCAATCACCGTCACCAGGGGAAACAGAAGAGTGGGGCGCTTGTGGCCTTCTGTCGCAAGTCAATCTAAAAAAGAAAAATGGGGAAAACTGGATCTATTGGGCTTACCCACCAGCGCTTCGCCAGGAAATGCTTTATCCCCTGAGGTACGCACAGATCCTGCGATCAACCATCGCCCAATTTCGTTCTCACGCTGGTTTGGCTCTTTATGAAATTTGTGCGCGTTACAAGGACAACCCATCGCACTTAACCAGCAAACAACATTGGAAATGGTGGCTCCCTGTTTTGACTGGAAAGCCAGTCCCAAATGAAATCAAGACTGAATATCGCTTCTTTAACCGCGACACTATCAAGCCAGCTGTAGAAGAGGTGAATGAGGTTAGCGAGCTCATCGTTACTGCGCACGAATTCAAAGTTGGAAGAACAATTGAGTACATCCAATTTGAAGTCAGGCTCAAGCAGGAAGAGTCCGTCAAAAAGAAATTTGCCATCGACCTGAGCAAAGTTGCCCGTGCAATTCAGCTTGGAATCGATGCTGAAATAGCTGAAGACCTTTTTATTCGGCACGGAGAATTGGCATTTGCCAACGCAATGGAGAGATTGGAGGCTCGCTTGGCCCTGCCAGGGATGCCAATCCTGTCAAGACATGCATATTTGAAGGCACTCTTGACAGGTAAAGCCGTAGATAAATCGTTGCCTGCCGTTCTCAGCGTATCCCCAGTAGAAAAAATCGTTCCACAGCCTGAAGCTCCTGGTGTGCAAGCGCAGGAAAATTTGAGAAAGCGTGAAGCTGAAAAACTAAGGATCGTTCGTTCAGAAATTGAGGACTTGAATCCTGCTGCACTTACACAACTCTTGAACGAACTCAGGCTAAATTTTGTAGAGCGCAAAGTTTCGCAAGCAGTCATGAAGAGATTGGACGACGGAAATTGGGAGTCCGCCCTGATCATGGGTGAGCTGGTGCGCTTTTATTGGAAACGTACGCGAGGAACAGACTGGACCGCCCCAGAACCACTTCCTCAGGTTGAGCGAGTTGAGCAGGCAGGCTTGTTTTAATAAGCTCCCCAAAGAACATCTGATCAAATCAAGCAAAAGAAAAATATAGAAATTAAGGGAGATTCGATTGCAAACAACACCAGAAGTAGGCCAACTTGCCATCGTATGTTCGCGCCGATTGAATTCTGACCAGTGGGTCAGTTTTCGGTCGGCGGCAACACGCAAGAGCGCGCAGTGGTTGGCCGAGGATGTTCTGCACCGACCCTTGCCGATACCGACGTTCCCAGCGTAGCTGCC
>ERZ1034363.599-NODE-599-length-24233-cov-2.702062_pt1 | contig 24233 bp, 26 predicted proteins | sample MGYA00520616_ERZ1034363 | MGnify/ENA primary metagenome ERZ1034363 (study PRJEB33736, sample SAMEA104284506) | Azolla filiculoides | biome: Urban; feature: Water surface; material: Ditch water | place: Netherlands | collected 2015-10-28 | depth 0-0.1 m ... | reverse complement strand
TACAAGCTACCATGGTGGGGAGATTATCGATGTCGAAAATACGATAAAATACGTCGGATATTCAGCATGTTTCCGTCGTGAAGCTGGAACCTATGGAAAGGATATGAAGGGAATCCTTCGTGGACACCAGTTTGATAAGATTGAGATGGTGTGTTTTGCAAAACCAGAAGATTCTCAGAGAGTACACAATGAGATGGTAGCCCTCGAAGAATCTATCTGGCAATCACTCGGAATCCCATATCAGAAGCTCAATATCTGTTCAGGAGATCTCGGAAATCCTGCGATGAAGAAGTTTGACCTCGAAGCATGGATGCCTGGACAGGATAAATATCGTGAAGTAACGAGCTGTTCCAATGTTGGACAATTTCAATCTCGTCGTCTTGGTATCCGATATCGCAAGGAAGATGGAAATCTTGACTATGTACACACACTCAATGGTACAGTGATTGCATTCTCTCGTTGTCTCATCGCTCTTATCGAGAATTATCAGAATGAAGATATGACGGTAACGGTTCCAGAAGTACTCAGACCATTTATGGGAGGAAGAGAAAAGATATAATTTATTATTTTCAAAATATGTTTTTCAAGGATATTCAAGCTGCATGTTGACGACGTGCTGAATTCAAATTCCGATGAGATAGAATTTCAGGAATTTCTTCATGAGTAGTATCACTTTGTAGCAATACTCAGATATGGGTACATAGTATGCTTATGTCTTCTATTCAAACTGATCGTGAAAAACAAAAACATCAGGAGGCTTGTAGTTTATAATCTTCTCTTTTATGGCAACGCTCGAAGCTTTTCATAAGACCAGAATTTCCAATGCTCAGTATGATTTACTTGGAGATCGTATATCACCTATATTGACATCGAATACTGAAAAAGTAGCATCCCTACTTGGAAGATTACCAGATGATGAGCCAATTGAATGGGTAATGTTGGATAGAAAACGGCAAATTATTCAAGAAGCGTGTAATATCTGATAATTTGCATCCATTATTATTCAATAATAATTCCTTGCTTCCCAAATATTTCTTATATAATGCTATGGTTTGCCTTTAAATCATAGCATTTTTACTATGCGTATCGAAGATGAAGTTAAGCTCGATTATGCGGATGTACTGCTCCGCCCAAAGCGTTCAACTCTTACCTCGAGGAAAGATGTTACTCTTGAGCGAGAGTTTTCATTCTATCACTCTCCGAAGAAGTGGAAGGGGATACCGATTATGACTGCTAATATGGCAACGAGCGGGACTTTTTCTATGGCACGAACACTCGCTCCATACAAGCTCATTACTATGTTTCATAAGTACTATACGATAGAGGATTATACTGAGTTTTTTAAGGATTTTCATGATCCAGATTATATCGGATATACGATTGGAATCCGTGAAGAAGATATTATACAACTCCAGAAAATGAATGAAGCAGGACTCATGAAACATTTTTCCTTTATCTGTCTTGATGTTCCAAATGGGTATATCCAACGATTTCTTGAGGTAATTCGTGAAATTCGCGTGAGTTATCCAGAGCATATTATTATCGCTGGAAATGTGGTAACCAATGAGATGACGGAAGAGATTATCTTGGCTTGAGCAGATATTGTGAAGATAGGAATCGGTCCTGGTTCCGCATGTACAACTCGTAAGATGACTGGTGTCGGTTATCCACAACTTTCCGCGGTTATCGAGTGTGCTGATGCAGCACATGGTATTACCAACAAGAATGGAGCCTGTGGACTGATTATTGCTGATTGAGGACAACAGTATCCGAGTTGTGTTGCCAAGGCATTTTGCGGAGGAGCTGACTTCAATATGTTTGGGAGTATGTTCTCTGGATTTGATGAGAGTGGAGGAGAGCTCGTTGAAAAAAATGGGAAAAAATATAAAGAGTACTATGGAAGTTCTTCCAATCGTGCCCTCATTGAAAATTATGGAAAAAAAGATGCTCACCGAGCTTCCGAATGACGACATGTTCTCATGCCGTACAAGGGAAGTATCCATGATTTTATCCAGGATGTTTTTGGAAGTCTCCGAAGTACAGGGACATATATCGGTGCTGCAAAGCTCAAACAATTTCCAAAATGTGCAACGTTCATCCGAGTGAATCGACAATTGACGACCTATCTTGAATCGTTTGAAACTGATAAATAAAATAAACCCTCCATTTTTGGAGGGTTTATTTTATTTATTGGTTCCACTGAGAGAGGCTCCACTTTTCGTTGTTTCTACTGGAGTTTTTATTCCAGGTTTTATTGATCCAGTGGAATTTACGGTTGTTGATGGAGTAAGATTCTCGGGTGTATTCATTTTTCTATTTCTCATTTGCATCGATTCTTTCATTTCTCTTGGTCACATATTTTGTCTGAATGATTTTTCTCATGGTCGAAAATCAGAACCATTCCGTGGATTGTTGTATTCATTTCCAACTCAATACATAAAATTTCCTGTTCGATCCATCCGTGTTTCATAGAAACATACCGTTGCAATCTGGAGGAGTAAAAGTCAGATAACTATCAGCCATGCCGGATGAAGGTTACGAAGAGTTGGGAACATCTTTGAATATCATGATAGGGTAGTATCCTTTTCTTTTTCAGGAGAAGTGGATGGAGTTTCTTGTGAAGTCATAAGAAAAAAGTGAGATAATAATAGTATAATTATACTCTCCGAAGTTTAAGAAAACTTTAAATACCTATAAAAAGATAAATAATCTAGTATTCAAGCAGAAAATATTTATACTCCATATATTATAATTGTTTTTTTATGCAAACATTCAATCTTACATCTGAATATATCGAAATGAATAAGCTTATGAAGCTTCTTAAAATGGTTGAAACGGGCGGACAGGCAAAGATACTTATTTCCCAGTGAGCTGTCTCAGTAAATGGTGAGCAAGAACTTCGTTTACGAAAGAAACTTCGAAAAGGTGATGTTATAAATGTTGACTGAGCTGAGGTGACTGTTGTATAAATATAACCCTTTATCCGTATGAACTGGTTACAACATTGAGATATAAATCTTGCATCTGAATCTATTCATACAGAACGATGTATTCTTGTTCCATTTTCCCTTGATGATTGAGTGGATATGGAAGAGTTAACGAGGGAATTTTGTAAGGCAAATAAGGATTTATTTATAAGTCCATTTCTTCCAACAGTAACAGAGGAGATTGAATATATTCAAAATGCAGCAAATGCTATCATACAGAATGAGGTATTTGAAAATTTTATTCTAGATAAACAAACCCATTCACTTATAGGAAGTATAGGACTTCGTACTCCCGAAGAACATCGTATGAATATAGGACTTTGGATTCGTGAAAGTGAACACTGAAAATGATATGCTACTGAGACATATGCTGCTCTTATTGAATGGTCACAAAGAAATACTCGATATAAATACCTCAAACATTCACTTGATCCACGAAATGTAGCATCTCGAAAACTTGCTCTCAAGTTTGGAGGCGTTCTTCAGGATGAAACCAATGAAAAATGAGATGAAATCTACCATATACCACTTAAATAATTTTATATGAAACATATTATAGTATTTCTTTTTGGGTGTACTTTTCTTACTGCTTGTTCTCTTTTACCAACTCCAAATCAATGAGAAGTTGTAAATGTCATTTCGCAGAGCTGAAATGTAGAATCCCTCACTGGTGTTATTTCTCTGAGTGGAAGTAGTGTGACAATATCGGGAGTATCGGTAACTGGAAGTATATTTTCATCTGGGGAAATAATGATGAGTACCTGACTCATATCAGTATCCTCTGGAACAATATCTCCAATTTCTGGAGAGGTGGGTATAATAAGTTCAAAGGACATGTGTGTATTTGATATCTGTATTCGTGCAAAGAAGCCATATTTTACCGTTGCTGATTCGAATATACAGATTGTTATGTTGACTGGAGCAAATATGGACAACTGGGAATATTTATCAAAACTTCCTGAGAAGAATTCAGATGGAAATTATATGATAGAAGCAGAGTCATCAAGGGTTATCACTCTTAAAAAGAATCTCTCTTCAGGAAGTGTACTGGAAAATGAAATTATGTCTTCCAAACGAACAGATATTCAAGAAATACAAAAAGGAAAATACTTTATAAAAGAAACTTCGAATGGATGTGGGGGATCAAGTATTAAACAATACTTTCGTGATAATGCTCATGCTAAAATATCGTTTGATACTCTTGGTATGAAATATCCAAAAACACTCCAAGTAGGAAAGATTGTTTTTTCTTCATATTGGACAGAAGAATCGATCTCATATCTCTGGCACCTTCTTGCACGAGATGGGGTAAATGAAATCGAAGAAACCTATTCTATTCATGATGATATTGGCGCTATCTTACTTGCTCGAATGAAGGAGAAGAAGGAATTTACTCATGCGTATGCTTTCAAGTTTCGAGAATATCCATGATTGGTATTCTTTTATCAATCCAATTTACAAAGTGCTGAACGCGTTATATCTCTTGGGACTGATAAAAAATGGCTCGAAGAAAATATTGATGCAAAATGAAATCTTCTCAATCTGGCTCTTACCAAGAAAATCCTTGATTATTATGAACCAAATGCAAATGGTGAGTCACTTATTCCAGGAGGGAAACAAGTACAAAAAAAGGGAGATACGCAATATGATAAGATCCAATCTTGAAGCCTGACCTCTGATCTTATGCCTGTATTTCGAGTAGTTTCACTCGATGGGGCAGGGAATTATGTATTATATACAACCGATGGGTATGAAGCTATTTCTATGGCTGAACTGTGTAAACCATTGGTATATGTCTATGATGTAAAAAACCGTGAAAATTCACTCTCAATTTCTCTTCCATTTGGATGAAAATTCACAAAGATTATCCCTGATTTTTCCTATGAGAATACTTGGAATTTTCAAGCAGATGAAACCTCTCATATTCAAATGCGCAATGATGATACGAAGAATTACTCATATCTCTATTATTCTGTAAAGGTGCCAAATTATACCTACAATCAAGATGGATGGCAGGTATATGGGCGAGATATATGAGCTTTTTTTAATGAGAAACTTGATGTAATAGGATTCAATGCAATTGAGAAGAAGGATTTTATCGAATATTGGGTTTCTGAATTTTCTCCTGATACACTCTATTTCGTTTCTTTTAAATTTGATGCTGCTCTTGATTTATATGTGGCATTGCACTTTCAGGAAACTCCAAAGATGCAGATGAGAGTACTTCTTGAGGCATATCCTATGATACAAACTCCAAATACACAGTTTCTGTGGCCATTGGTACAAAAGAAGTTGGATCGCTTCCTTCTTCCATCATTTCAAAGAACAGGAGAATATGATGTTTTTGAATGGGGATGAACCGTACAAAAGAAAAGAGGATGAGAAATTCATATACACTAATGTATGATAATTCGTAGCTTTTTACTCGCTTGGATATGTTGCTTTCTTGTTTCTTGTCGTTGAGAATATCTTCAAGGAGTACCTATCTCATGAAAAGATGCCGTGTATTCAAGTGGAGTTTTTGAGATTGTAGTACTTCCACATCATGGAATTACAGGAAAAAAGATAGATGAATTTTATCAATCGCTTAAAACGACACATGGTCTATTTGATACGATAGTTATTGTGTCGCCGGATCACTTTTGACTTTCAAAATATAAGGTAGAATCACTTCCACTTTGAGTTCGTCAGATGTGTTATGGAACTTCGTGTGTTTTATCTGAAACACTTTTGCCCTATGGAACAAATTCTGAGATTGGGAGAATTTTTTCCGCTTCAGGAATCACACGTGAGCATGGAATCTGAGAACATATCATACGAATTTCAAAATATTTTCCATCTGCAAAGGTAATACCAGTACTTTTGAGACGAAAATTGGTACCGTGAATGGAGGAATATTCCATCGCAAATAGGATCGCATCTCTGGAGGATTCTCGTATTTTAGTGGTTACATCAGTGGATTTTTCTCATCATGTTCGAGAAGAGTTTGCCCGATTGCATGATATCAAGAGTGTGGAAATTCTCAATCAAGGTACTCTAGAAGATTTTTCTGATATTGAGGTAGATTGTAGAAATTGTCTCGCAGTTGCAAAGCTCCTTTCTGAGAAAAAAAAGAAGACGAGCTTCATACTTTTTGACCGTACCAGTGTTGATAGCATAAGTCTTTCTTGAGCTGGTATCAATAATACCTCTCATGTCTTTGGGAGCTTTCAGATTCCGAAGAAAACATTTCTTGCTACCCTATTGCAGGTATCGGATGAAACTTCCAAGGTTATTACGGATATTTCATCTCAATCTTCCACTGGGGTTTTTCTATTTATGGGTGATTCTCATTGGACACGAGGATTTTTGTATTATGAAAAGAAAATCAATGGATATAGTGGAAAAGTGACAAGTATTTTATATCAACAATATATCCCTACCAATCATCTTTCAGTACAATATCATCGTATATTTTCTTGAGTGGATGATGTTATTATAAATTTTGAATCTGCTCTTTCTCGTGAAAAAAATTGCCCAGATTCTGGTAAGGAAATTCAGTTATCAACCAATCAAAAATACCTTCCTTGGTTTCGGGATTTGGGAATTACCATGGTAAATATTGCTAATAATCATTCTCATGATTGTGGTAAGAAAATATTTGAGGAAAGTTATGATCAATTTGCCTCACAGGAGATATCAGCCTTTTGATATAATCATTTTGTAATGCGCGCTATTCGAGGAAATACGTATGTTTTTCTATGAATCGATACAATAGAAGCTCATTTTGATCTTGAGAACACTAAGAAACAATTAATCACTTTTACAGCTTCTGGATATATTCCTATAGTCAATATCCATTGGGGAGTAGAGTATAAAACATGACATAATTTGAGGCAAGAAACAATTGCCCATGAACTTATCGATGCATGAGCGAGACTTATTATATGACATCATCCTCATGTGGTTCAGGAGAAGGAAATATATAGATGAATTCCTATATACTATTCTCTTGGAAATTTTCTCTTTGATCAGCCATTTCCTGAAACACTGGAGTGACTCATAGTCGGTTGTGAGGTATCAACCAATATCACTCGATGTTCGGATGTTTCAGTATATCGAGATAAGAAGGATTTTTCTTTGAGTTTTACTCCTGCTGAAACAGAGTAAAATACCTTATACCTTTTTTACAAATTCCGTACGGAGAACGAGTCCCTTGATTTCTGGGGTGTTTGCAGAGATTTCCTCTGGATCATCGGTCAGTCGGATATTTTTTACTTTTGTTCCCTTTTTGAGAGTTACTTTTGTTCCCTTTACGGCAAGTTCTTTTGTGAGCTGCACAGAGTCTCCTGATACAAGAATATTTCCAAAAGCATCTTTTACTTCAATAGTATTCATAGTTGAAAAATGAGTATATATGCCAATACTGTATTCATAGAATACAAATATACAAATTTTGTCACGACATATTGCAAATACCGTCTTCTGTATATACTTATAATATCTTAATGTATATTCTATGAAACATATATTTTCTGCACTGATTGGACTTGGGATTATTTTCTCTTCTACATCATTTGTATCAGCAAGTTCTCTCGTTTGAAACGATAAAGATGCTCATAAATGTATTTGATCAGCCGGTTATCGGTACTCTGAGAATCTTTGAAAATGTATCCGACCTTGGGAATTATATACTATAAAAAATAATTCTGTTTCTACAGGAAATAAGCGGCTTGATGCTATGATTACTCAGAAGATAGGAAAAATAACTCAATCATTTCAGAAGGATGCAGAATGATTGATTCGTGAACTTTGACTCACTGGAACTACGGGCTATGAACTTCAGATAGATACTACTCTTGTACAAACAGGAAATACTATCAGTGCTCTTGTAGAGATATATTCCTATCTGGGCTGAGCCCACGGGCAGTCCTTGAATTATACTTGGAATTATGATGGAAAGAAGAATAAGCTTATTTTTCTCTCGAATGTAGTTTCGAGAAAAGAGTTAGGAGTTATCTCAAAGAATATAGAGAATTTTCTTATTCAGGAGTTATGAGATAATATCGATATTGATTGGATTCGGGAAGGACTTTCTGTAAAAAAATTATCAAATTTTGGAATATTTACTCTCCAAACCGATGATTCTGGAAGGCCTCAATTTATTGAATTTCATTTTGCAGATTATCAAGTTGGACCTCATACAATTGGAATGCCAGTAGTAAAAATCCGATTAGGTACTCTTGATATTGTGAAATAATAGTTCTTTTTCTATGACAGTTTTTTCATTATCACTTTGATCACTTTCTTGTCAGGTTAATTCATTCTGAGCGGAGCTTTGTTCATTGAAAAAAGAATGAAAAGAATATATATATCAGAAAGAATCTTGATACTGGCAACGACAATCACCCATACTTTTTCCTATTGTTTGAGCTCTTTTGAATGGAAAGTATCAGTATAAAAATTCTATATATTCTATGTCTCAACATGGATTTGCACGAGATATGGAATGGAAATTGTTAGAAAATAATGAAACATCTTGTACTTTTTTATTGCAAGATTCGGAAGAAACACGAAAGGTATATCCTTTTTCTTTTGATTTCTCAGTGCGGTACTCACTTATTACCGATTGACTCCATGTTGATTTTTCTATAAAGAATCGATGAATGGAAGGTGCGATAATGCCCGTATCATTTGGTGCACATCCTGCTTTTTCTTTTGATGGTGACATATCGGAGTATTCTGTTATTTTTCCAGATGATACCATATTACTCTGTGATAGACTCGAGAAATGATTGCTTTCTCATCATGAGATATTCCATCTTCATAATCATACACTTCAACTCTCTGAAAAGATATTTGAACGGGATGCAATAATTCTTCGACAACTTCATTCTCAACGATGTATTTTCCAAAAAGGAAATAAAGAAATATTTACCTTTCATCGATGATTATTTCCTCATTTTGCTCTTTGGAAACAGCCAGGAGCACACTTTATTTGTTTTGAGCCTTGGCATGGTTTTGCTGATATAATAGATGCTTCTTGAGATTTGAAAGACAAATTATGAATCTTGCTTCTCTCTCCAAACCATGAAGTGATACATGCTTGGAATATTTCCTTGTAAGACCGTATTGTACATTGCTTGCTTTTCTGATAGGAAAGTGTACTATTTCCTCCATGAGAACTTTTTTTATTGGTGATGTACATGGATGTTTTGATGAGTTGATTGAGTTAACTCATCGTATTGGACTGAGGGATGATGATCGTCTCTTTTTTGCTGGAGATATTATTAATAAATGACCAAAATCACTCGAAGTAGTTGAATGGATACGAGCCCGTCCAAATACCTACTCGGTTCTAGGGAATCATGAATATTTTAGTCTCGAATCGAAATATACCGATCATGGACAATGAAATTTATCTTGGATTGATATTCAATATAAAAAGTCAGAAAAACTTCGAGATATACTCACCAAACAATGACATAAGGATTGGCTTCTTTCACTTCCAGTAATTATTGAGGAGGATAATTTTATACTGGTTCATGGATGAATCCATCCAGATTATGGAATAAATACCCCATTGGAAATAGCAACTCTTATTCGCTTTCATGATGAAAGACCCTGGTATGAATACTATTCTGGAACAAAGCCAATTATCTATGGACATTGGGCACTCGATGGATTGCGAATCCGTTCAAATACGATTGGGCTTGATAGTGGTTGTTGTTTTGGTGGACATTTAACAGCTTACTGCTTGGAAACGAAGAACTTCTATCAGGTTCGTGCCCATGCGGTATATAAAAATCCTGCTCACTGGAAATTATAAGATATATCTTTATAATTTTGTCACGATTTCTCAAGTATTTCGTCTTAAGAATTGGTCAGGGTCAAAAAGTTTTTATTTTTTATTTTTTATTTTTATGCAAACGTTCAATAGTACGATTGTAGCATCGGTTGTTATAGGAGCATCAGTTATGCTTGGTTGATATATTTTAGCTCATAAAGAGGTGGTAAATGTAAACAATCCACTTCCTGGATCTGTACAGGTTGCTTGAGAAGGACATGTATTCGCTGAACCAGATGTATTTGTATTAAGCATTATGGTTTCAGAGAAGGCAAAAACCACAAAAGATGCCTATGCTCTGATGAATACAAAGGTTACAGAAGTTAAGAAGGTAATTATAGATGCATGAGTTGATAAGAAGGATATTCAAACAAATCAGCTTATGATTCAACCAGAATATGATTATAGTGTTCCATGAACTCCAAAGACGACTGGTTTCTTTTCAAATCATGGATTGACCGTAAAGCTTCGAAAGCTTGATAGCGTAAATACTATCCTTGATAAAGTTGTATCTATAGCAAATGTACAAATCCAAAATATGACATATGATCTCGATGATAAAGAAAGCATCTATCAAAAAGCTCGAAAGCTTGCACTCGAAAAGGCACGCCAAAAAGCCGATGATATAGCAAAAAATGCAAATATTACGATTGGTCGAGTTCAAAATATTAATGAAAATGGTACCTACAATCCGGTCTATCCAATGTATGGAATGGGCATGATGGGGAACTATGCAAAAATGGATATGAGTAATGGTACAACGACATGAGGAAATATATCACCAGGACAGCTTGAGTTAACACTCACTATGAATGTAACATATGAATTAAAATAATAAAAAATCCCCGATGAATCGGGGATTTTTTATTAAATGGAGTCAATAGAATAATTATTGTTGTACCATAGATGATCCACTTTCTGTAGTTGATTGTACATTTGTTGGTGGAAGAATCATTCCACTTCCCATTTGCATAGTTGGAAGTTTTCCAGATTTCTTAAGTTCTTCATACTTTGCCTTTGCAGTTTCACGTTGTGATTTAAATTCTTCAGCACGCTCCTTCATCTTTTGCATATTTTCTTTATGTTGTGCTTGTATAGCTTCCAATTTTACTTTAGCTTCCTCTTTGATATTTTTTACTTGTTCCTTAGCAGTTTCCTTTAATTCTTTTACCTGTGTTTTTACTTCCTGGCGAATGTCTTGACGACAATCTTTTCGATCCTCATGGCGATCTTGACGTACTACTTTTAGAGTTGCGTTAAAAGCTTTTTGAGCAGCCTGCATACCTTCACGGAATTTTTTGTCAGCAGCTTTTTTTGCTTCTTTTCTAGTAGAACCAGTAAGAGTACTTCCTGAATCTGTTGTTCCTGTTGCTGATTTTAATGCCTGAAGTGCAGCCTTGTGCTCAGTAGTAAGTCGCTTTACTTCTGTATTAAAAACTGTACGAGCTTCAGCGCGTGTATCTTTTCGTTCCATAATACTTCCTGACATACAGTTCATCCATGCTCCAGAATGAGCAGTGCCAGTCATATTCATAACGGTCCCAGAACCTGCTGAAGTACTCATAGTAGTGCTTGCATCTTCAGTAGCAAAGAGTGCAGGAATCATAAGTGCTGAACTTGCAGCAATAAGAACTAATTTTTGCATAGTGTGTTATAAAAAAATAAAATGCAGAACGAAGTATATCCAAATATAAACTTTTTTGCAAGCATCTTCACACTTCTTTTGCAGTGTCTTCACATGAAATACGGATGTATAAATTCTGGTTTTTTTGTTGAAACGAGCACTCTTTCTTATATACTGTAGTGAGATATAATAAGGATGGAAAGCGGATATTTTCTGAGCATAAATAAACTATACAATTAGTATTACACTCATGCGATATAAAAAATTTTTTGATGGAACAAAAATTCCAGTTCTTTGACTGGGAACTTATAATATTGGTGTTCCTGAGGATTATTGAACATGAAAAGAACAGGAAAGCATAGAACATATTCAGGATGCAATCTGAATGGGATATACTCACATAGATACCGCTGAAGGTTACGGTCATGGTTATTCTGAGATTCTTATTTGAAAAGCAATTCAAAAGTTTCCAAGGGAAAAAGTATTTATAACCACCAAGGTAAGAAAGGATCATCTTTGATACAATCAGGTGATTTGTGCTCTTATTCGAAGTTTAAAACGATTAAAAACAGATTATATTGATCTCTATTTGATTCATGGATATTCATCTGAAATAGATATTTCTGAAACCATTGAAGCACTTACTTTTCTAAAAAAAATAGGAAAAATTCGAAATTTTTGAGTGAGTAATTTTTCAAAAGCACAGCTTATAAAAGCAATGAAATATACTGATGAGATTGCAGTTAATCAGATAAAATTGAATTATTTACAATGCAATCATCAAACGAAAGAACTTTTAAAATTTTGTATACAATCCAAGATTCTTGTTATGGGGTATAGGCCATTATTATTTTGACGATATCCTAAAAGACATGACATTCTCTCGCAGACTTGAAAGAAATATAATAAGTCTGTAGCACAGATACTTCTCAAGTGGGTTATTCAACAGAAGTGAGTAGTGAGTATCGTGAAAAGTACTCAAAAAGAACATTTGAGACAAAATCTTGATATCTTTGATTTTACCCTTACATCGTGAGACCTGAAGTAGTGTGTATTAATTTATTATTCACCTAAAGCCTCTTTCATTGCTTGTTGCCTTGTATTTTGTGCATTTATAGTTTTTTCACTTAATACATCTTTTGGTTTTTTTGTACTTGCAAATGCAGCAGCAGCAGCTCATGCTGCCAAGAGTCCGATTGCAACAAGAAATAATGCCGGTCATGCAACTTTTGTTTCGGCTCATTTCTGAAAAGCTTCAAACACTTTTTTTGCTTCTTGAGGAGTAAGTTGTGGCAATGTCTCATTGAGAAGTAAAATCGCCTGCTTCTCTTCTGGTGTAAGATTCTGGTTTTCTGAAAAACTATTAATGGTATCGAGTACTTTTTTAGGATCCATTCAATCCATGCTAAAAGCCTCTACAAGAGCCTTGTGCATTTCTGAAGTATGATTTCATGGAATATGTGTAATATCCTCTGGTGGAAGTTGCTGTTTGTTCGGTTTATCTATTTTTGGGATAAAATTTTCAGGAGCAGAATGCATGTTCATGTTAAATAAATGATGAATAGAGCGTATCAGATAGAAGATCTTCATTTCTTTCAAGGGCCTCTTTTCTTTGTAAACAATTACTTCTCGCAAGACCTTTCCAGTTTCGTTGTGAATTCAGAATATTGCCCCGAAGTCTTTCAATTATTACATCTTCCATTATTTTATCTTTCTGTCTTCGCATGAGTTCATTAAATTGAAATAATTCCTCTTTGAGTTGTCATCGTAATATTTCATTTCCTCAGATAGCGTAAATTATTTCCATGTAGTATCATATGATATCTGGATATTCACGAAATAAGGTTGTAATAATACTTTCAATTCGAAGAAGTAAGAAGGATTCTTGAGAGTATATGGGAATCATAGTAGTTGGTTATATATGAAATGGTATCATATATTAAACCTTGTGTCAAAATTCTATAGATATCATTTAAGTTATAGATATTTCCAGATATAAAGAAGAATATTATAGAAAGGTAATAGCTGAAAAGCTAGAAACGCAAATTGCTTTCCGTCCTTTTTTTCCTATACTTTTCGTTATTATAGTTATTTCTTATCATGTTAAATCGCTCTGGAATTCGTATTGCAGGACCGGCTGGACTCGGAATGCACTCGGTGATGGATATTATTGCTCATACCTTTTCTACTCTTGGATATAATGTGATTACTGATAGTGAATATCAGTCAATCATCAAAGGTGGATTGAATTTTTATGATGTGAATATTTGTTCATCTGCTCCCTATATTGCTCGTGAGGTAGATATATTGATCTCATTGGATGAGAAAAATATTACACCAAATTTGAAAGATCTCAGAAAATGATGACTATTGATTGCAAATAAAAAGTGGATTGAAAAAATAGAAAAAAATCTTCCAGATATTCGCACAGAGTATGTTGTTATTGATCCGCTTATTGAAGATAAATATGAGAATACATATTTTGTAGGAATTCTTGCGGGATATATAGGTGTAGATATCGCCTCTTTCGAGCCTTGGATTACTCAATCATTTTCAAAAAAATGAGAAGATTTGGTTGTGAAAAATATTACTATTTTTCGAGAATATGCAGCTATCTGATCGGCACATAATACCTCTTGAAAGACTTTTCTTGTGTCTCCATCTTCTATTTCGAATGAGCTTACATATGGAAATAGGGCGATAGCTCATGGGGCGATAGACGCAGAACTTGAATTTTATTCGGCATATCCAATGACGCCAGCATCCACACTTCTTACTGAGATTATTCAGGCAAAAAGTGTTCCATATCTTCAAGCAGAAGATGAAATTGCAGTTATGAATGCAGCACTTGGAGCTTCTTTTACTGGGGCTCGTTCCATGGTTGGAACAAGCGGTGGAGGGTTTGCCCTTATGACAGAGGCTCTTTCTTTTGCAGCTCAGGCTGAGTTTCCTATTGTAGCAGTGCTTTCTCAACGTGCAGGCCCAAGTACTGGAACTCCGACCTATCATGAACAGGGTGATATGCTTTATGCAGTTCGTCCAACATTTGGTGATACTGATAATGTTGTTATGATTCCATCTTCTATGGAAGAATGATATTATATGGGGGGGCAATCACTCAACATTGCTCAAAAATATCAAACAACTGTTATTCTTCTTACGGATAAACAATTTTCAGAAGGAAAGGTTTCAATCGGAGCATTAAAACCTGCTCCTGTTGAGCGTGGAAAACTTCTTGAAACGCCAAGTGCTGATTATAAGCGATATGAGCTCACGGATGATGGGATTTCTCCATATGTTCGTGTTGGTACTATAAATGGAGACTTTATAGCAACAAGTTATGAGCATGATGAATATGGTGCAACAACTGAAGAGATGGAAATGAAAGTAAAAATGACGGAAAAACGAGCGAAAAAACTTCAGAATTTCTTTGAAAAAGAGGGTATCTATGGATATGAAGTGGTAAATCCATCTGCCAAGAAAAAAATGATAACAACCAGTTTTAACGCCTATACGGCTCGAGCTTTTGTTGAGCAAAATCCTGAATGGGGACTGGTGATTATCAAGTTCCTCGCACCCGTTGATGTTCGTCTCCGTGATGAACTCATGAAGTGTGAAGAGATTGTTTTCGTTGAGAATAATTATTCTGGACAACTCGAAGGATATCTTACAAAAGAGCTCTGACTTGCATATATCGAAGGTCTTGAAATCCGACATCTTAGAAAATATGATTTGTTACCATTTTATATGGAAGATCTTTTAACCCTTCAATAATATGCGTTCTTGACTTACAAACATCCAATGGTGTCCTGGTTGCGGGGATTTTCTTATTATAATGGCTATAAAAAATGCTTTTAAAGAACTCGGGATAGAATCGCATCAGAGAGTTGTAGTATCTGGTGTTGGTTGTTCTGGAAAGGCCTCTCAATATATTGATGGATATGCAGCAGAAACCCTCCATGGACGAACACTTCCATTTGCAACCGGAGTAAAGATTACTAAGCCCGAACTTACCGTTATGGCTGTATGAGGTGATGGTGATGGATACTGAATTGGAATGGGGCATTTTATACATGCGTGCCGAAGAGATATTGATATGACATATATTGTTTTTAATAATGAGAATTATGCTCTGACAACAGGTCAAGCAAGTCCTACTACTCCACTCGGTGCAAAGACAAAAACAACTCCAACAGGAAATACGATTGCCCCATTTGATCCGGTTGAACTCGCAAAACAAGCCTGATGTCGATTTGCAGTACGTGCAGATTCATTAAAATTTGCTGAATTAAAACAAACAATAAAAGATGCTATACAGCATCCTTGATTTTCACTTATTGATGTTACCCAGGCATGTCCAAGTTTTAAGCGTTGGTAACTTCCTAAGGAGGAGTTATGCCATATCGTGCAAGTTTAGCCTCGAGACTACTTGTTTCCTCTCTTGAAGAGGGAAGGGTATATACTACTTCCATTCCTTGACTGTGTGCTCGTGTGATAAGTCCTTGGGTTACTAAAAATTTTCCAACTTTATCTCTCCAATATTCTTTGGTTCCAACTGCATCAAGAAATATTTTTGTATATCATTGTGCATGGGTACGTACAAAGTGTGCAAATAGTACGTGTCATAAATATTTGATAGATGGATTTTCTGTAGGGAGTTTTTGTAAATCTCGATAAAAGGGAAGATTGGAACTATTTCTAGAATCAGAGTGAAGATTGGTGGTTCCAAACATACGAACAATTATAAATTTTCCATTTGGATGATTTTCATCATTTTTTAGTTCAAAATTTATATATCCGACCTCAGTAGTGTCAAATAAGAGTGTAAATCAGCCATCCTTATCGTTTGGAATATACGAAATATGAGAATCAATCGAATCCGCAGCAAGAGTGATTCCGATTTTTTCTTGAACTTGTTTCATGAAAACATCAAGAATTTGAGAGGATTCTTGATGTTCTGTTGCTTGTACTGTGAATTCTCTTTGATTCATAATTGATTGATTATTATTGGTCATCTTCTTCGGAATATCCTAATTCTCGAGCATGATGTTCTGCATCAATGAGATCGAGAACACGTTTCCTAAGTTTCGGAAGTTCATTGTATTTTTTCTCTGTAAGTGCTACCAGGATAGAGGTAAGTTCATCTTGAACACTCGGAGGCTGGAATGATGCAAGAAGTTGGTCAACCAGCATTTTTGTTTCATCGACTTGTTCCTGGAGAAAAATCTGTTCCATGGTTTTCTCTGTATCCGTATGTGCTTTCGGTAAGAGGCTTTTTACATACTCCATGAGTGAAAGAAGGAAAAGTCGTTCTTGTTTATGGCTTGTATTTTGCTGATTTTTACGAAATTCCTTTTCAAGAGCCCGAAATGTTTCTTTCTCTTGAATTCATCCACTTTGGGTATATGGATACCAGGTAGACTCTCATTTTTTATATTCATACACTCCTTCGATAGTTCGAATCCTTGAAATTATAATTCTTTTTTTCTTTTGTGAAAGTTCTTGAACGTGTTTTTTAAGGTTTTCTGAAATTACCGTCTTTGGTGATTGAGTGGTAAAGTTTTCTTGTTGAACAGGAGAACTTCCGACTCATCGAGTTCGGTTCATATGGTGTTGTGCGAGAATGTTCCCTTCTTCTGTTTTTTCAGGTGGAAGAGTTTTATCAATGTTATATCAAGTCATACAGTGATATTACCAGAATCTTTTTTGATTTTCAATTATTTGTCTGTATACTGCGTCAATACTACTCGACATATGCATAATATATTTTCCAATTATAATATTCAGTTAACTGAAGAAGAATTTGAACTCTTTGAACAGTTTCTGACACTTTTTATTACGTACAATAGCCATACAAATCTTTCCGCTATTCGTGATAAAGAAGGAATTATTGAGAAGCATTTTATTGATTCTTTGATGATATATCGATTTGCAAAACCAGAAGGGAGATTGCTTGATATTGGAAGTGGAGGATGATTCCCAGGTATTCCATTAAAAATTATGGATGAAGATCTCGATGTGGTTCTTTTGGACAGTGTTGGAAAAAAAGTAAAAGCCATGGATCATTTTATTCATGAGCTTGGTCTTCATGGCATTTGTTCTATCCATGAAAGGGCCGAGAAGCTTGCACTGGAGAAGAAACATCGATGACAATATGATCTGGTTGTTTCTCGGGCAACTGCATATCTCCCTCAGATTCTTGAATGGTCTGTGCCATTTCTTTCAGCAAAAGGGAAGATTGTGCTTTATAAAATGCCAAGTGAAGAAGAATGGAAAGATGGTGAAAAAGCTATGAAAGCACTCGGACTTGTCTTGTTTGATGAGGTATTTTATGATATAGGATGACAAGATCGGGTACTCTATATTTTTAAAAAAGCATAGTTATGAGCATAAAATATGAGCTATTTTGACTATTATCTTCTATTCCAAAAGGGAAGGTGACAACTTATAAGATACTAGCAGAATATTTTCATACTTCTCCTCGTGCAATTGCATCTATGTTGTCAGCCAATCGAGAACTAGATAGATATCCATGCTACAAGGTGATAGCATGTAATGGGAAGATTTCTGGATACCGTGGATGAATTGAGAATAAGATAATTCGCTTAGAGTCAGATGGGGTAAAAATACAGGATAAAAAGATTGATTTATCACTTTTCCTATGGCTCCCAGAATGAGAAAAAGCATAAAAAGTAGAAAATTGTTTTGACAAGAAGATACATTTTTATACAATGCCCATGCTCTCTTTCGAGAAAAGTTTTGCGGGTGTAGCTCAATGGCTAGAGTCCCTGCCTTCCAAGCAGGCTGTTATGGGTTCGAGTCCCATCACCCGCTCCATTTGTTTCTCAATAAGAATGGCATTATAAGAGGTACAGGCGGTAAGATACAATCATGTTTGTCCCTTGCCGTCTGTACCTTTTCCACTTTTGTGGGCGTATAGCTCAGCTGGTTAGAGCGCAGCACTGATAATGCTGAGGTCCGTGGTTCAAGTCCACGTACGCCCACCATTTTACGTAAAAATTTCGGAGACTGGCGCAATTGGCTAGCGCACGTGCTTTGGGAGCACGGGGTTGCGAGTTCGAGTCTCGCGTCTCCGACCATTTTTATCTCTTTTTGTCCCTCTAGATCGCATCCTCTCAAGGATTTCCGTAAGGATTTGGCGCTATCGTCTAGTGGTTAGGACACCGGGTTTTCATCCCGTAAACCGGAGTTCGATTCTCCGTAGCGCTACCATTTCATTTAGAGGTACAAAAAGAGATAGAAATAAAAAACACCCGATATCGGGTGTTTTTTTGAATCAAATCAATTTTAACTCAGTTCTAGAAGCTTTATTGCTGATACTTTTTTTTGCTTGTTTTTATCAGGATCAAGTGCTGGACCATTTTCTGGATATTTGATTGACATATTTAATCGGAGACTATTAATCTGTCCTAGATTGAGTCATAACTTGCTAAGTGCATCATTTGATATTGGTACCCCTACTGGCCGTTGGGCATTTGGAGCATTTGGATGTGGATTTGGAATTGATTCATTCCTTATCGCAAGATCTGTAAGGAGAACTTTTAATTTCTTTTTAGTATTTGGATTTGCAAAACTTGAGCGTTCTATTTCACTGAGGAGTACATTTGCTTGTTGAACTTTTTCTTGAGTTATTCCATCATATAATTCTCGGTTAAAAGTTGTACCTCCACGCTTTATAGGTTCAAATTTTGGCAATGGTCCTTGATTTACTCATGCATCTGATAATTGATTTAATGAGGTTGGTTCGGGTTGTTGAATTACTGGTTCTTGAACAGTATTTTGTTTTTGTTTTGGTTGCAGTCAATATAGACTAGGGTTCTTTTCCATCTGGTTAGCAAGTTTATTTAACCAAACAATATAATCATTCAGTTTTTCTGAAGGCAATGTTGCATAAAAACGATTGGCATCTCCACCCGCTTCCTGACCTATAATATTTTTGAGTGCTTCAGGGCCATATGGTTTCTTAAGGGCTTCGTTATTAAGCTCAGCTTTTAAACTAATCTGAGTACTTTCAAGATTTTCTTTAAATACAACCGAATTATTTTTGTCAGCATTCTTCATTGCTTTATCTAATCATTCTTGAGGAGGGATTTGTTCATTCCTCTCTGGATTATTTATATCATAAAAGAGAGATATGTGATTGAGCTTTTTCTTAAATGTATACATATGTGGGAAATTATAGAGAATTAATCATTTGAATCGCATCCTGCTCGGTATCCTTCCTTTCTGAAAGTTCTATTTCTTTCATACGGAGTCACTTTGCCTTAATAGTATTCAGTTGTTCGAGGGCGAGTTTTTCATTCTCACTTTCTACTCCAAAAGAAGTTTTCATAAGACTCTGATATACATCAATACAATCTTGCTCCGTAATATTATTCCCTCGGGTCAGGTATTCAAATATGAGATCAAATGTTTCTCATTTTCATCTGAACTGACTTATAATATTGAGGGCAATTTTCTTTTTCTCCTCGAGTGGGAGTTCTTGAAATTCTTTCCATTCATGAGCATAGTCTATCATAAGAACTTGTTAGTATATGTATAGGATACATTATAATGTATAATTCGTCAAATATTGACATATGAGCAATATAAAAACCCCACGTGAGTGGGGTTTTTATATTGTATCGTACCGTATATATTAGTAACGATCATTGCGGAAACTTCGACGTTCCTCACGTGGTTTTGGAGGAAGAGCTTCATTCACTGCAATCTGACGACCTTCAATCTCAGCACCATTAAGAGCTTCGATAGCAGATGCTGCACTTGCGTCTTCAACGTAAGTAACGAATCCAAACCCCTTAGAACGACCAGAGAGTTTGTCGATAGCAACTACTGCCTCTTCGATTTCTCCGAATTCAGCAAATACACTGTAAAGGTCTTCATTAGTCATTTTCCAACTAAGATTTCCTACGAATAGCTTTTTAGCCATAACAATAAAAAAGAAAAAATAAAACACGTAAATCTCTTTTATACTCACCTGAAACTGTGCAAACAGATTGACGATAGCGTACAACGAACAACTTACGTGAACCATAATACGGAATATGTTTCATTTGTAAAGTTATTTTGTAATGATTCTATAAATTAATTGACAATTTATATTAATATATATCTTATATAGTATGAATAACAGCTCAACTTCTCTATTACAGGAAAATGATAGTACTCAACTCAAGTATTTTGGAGAGCGGTTTTTCTGCGCCGTTTATGATGCTCGATGTAATCCAAAATGAATTCAAGGAATATGTAAGGATTTTGAAAAAGAATTTGCCCTCACATGCTTATCTTTGTTTGAATTCTTTTTACGAAAACGAGTACTTGATGCTGATCTAACATGTTCTATAGAAAAACTTGTACATTCTATCGAACAAGCAATTACCCATGGAATCGATAATGGGAGTGATCTCTACTATGCATCCCTTTCTAAACAAGTGAGTGCTTCTTTTCAAGATATTATTGAACAATCCATTTTTCAGACAACAGTTCAGGTGAATGCATCGGTATTTCGAATATTATCCGTGATGTCTGCAAAATGATGAGATGCAGCTCTTGCTTATATGGAACGAGTGTACGGTGATAAGATAGCACAGATTCTCAGAGATTTGCATAATGAGACTACTCGAGCTGATACGGCTATAGAATGAAAAGAGTCAATACATTCACTTCTTCAGGATGCTATCCGTCGATTTCGAAAAAATAATGTTTCAATTCAAGAACAGCTCCTCTCTTTACGTACAGAATTATCGGAAGTGAGTAGTGAAAATATATCACTCAAAACAAATCTCCAAGAACGTATAGTACTTTTGGAAGCAGCACAAAAGAATGCACAAAAATTTCAAAATTGGTGGCAGAAACTTGTTCCTATTGAGACAGGATATAGGGCAATAGAAAAGGTTATGTCTCCGTTGAAACTCCCTGGAAAAACACTCTCTGAGCAGGTTGCAAATTTGTCTCATGAGGCTCAGGCACTTCGAGTCAATGAAAAGAAATGATCAGAACGAGTTCGAGAGAATCTCTCTCTTAATAGGCGTATCGAAGAACTTGTATCAATGAATTCTCAGCTTGAAATGGCTCTTGCACTGGAGAGGGATTGAAGAAATCAGGCGATATATGAACGAACTGATTATATCGAAGCGAATCTGAAAGATTCTATCGCATGGTTTTTTTGAGCACTCTTAGAAGAATTTAGAAATGGGGAATATCTTGATGTAAAACGACGAGCATTTGAAAATATGTTTTTCCAGTTCCGCGCAGGAAATCCAGATGTCATTGATATCTGTATAGGAGAAATCGAAAAAATAAAACAGAATTGGAAAAGGGATTTTAAAAATATGCAGTTATATCTCCGCCCGCATGCACTTATTCCAGACGGATTACTCCGTACAAATATTGAGCGGACTGCTATAGAATTCGTTGAAATCGTATATCAAATAGGGATTCCAAAAGGGATGCAAGAAAAAATCCGCTCATATGAGCGGATATATTCGTTTGTAAAAGGAAACGTGATAGATGTTGCATAATTATGCAAAGCGAGCAGTAATTTTAGAGAAAAATCCATTTGTATTATTATTTGGTTTTATCATTTGGATTGGAATGATTGCAGGGAGTGCAGTCCCTTTATTGATAATGCCACTTTGATCTGTGGTCTTTGAGAGATACATCAGATTCATATCGTGTGTAAAAGAAATAATTTCACGCATATCAGTATAAAATTGTACAAATCATCGTAAGTTCGTAAGCATATTTTTTTCTGTTCCAGCTTCTAGATAATTTCCATGAATATGTCTTTTTACATACATGATATTACTTTGAAATATAAATTCATACTGATTTCATGTTTTTTGTATGAACTGAACTATACGATCCATAAATGCTGGAGTAAGTATCATACGACTTGTTATTTGATCTTCACACTTTACATCAAAGAGCTTTTCAAACTCTATATTTTCGAGATGAATACGGTTTTCATTTATCTTTCGTTTATTATAGAAATAAAACATACTTCCGATTCCAATACCTCATAGGAGACCTATCCACCAAAGATTTTCTGATATTTGAGAGAGTATTACTATAAGAAATGGACTAGAAAATAGGGTAAAGAAAATTGGGAGAAACCATTTTTTACTTGTGTTTGAATCTGCCTGATCAGAGAGAATATGGAGATCATCTTGAAGGGGAATTCGTGCATAAGGAAATACTGCTTTCATGAGATAACAGTGATTTGTAGTTACTCTTCTTCGATTTTTTCCACTTCATCGCATTTCAGATGTTTCAAGTTCAAATCCATTTACTGAGAAGATTTTTCCATCCTTTTCTACGTTGAAATGTACAGAGTCTTCAACACGATCAAGACTATCATACGAATCAAGAAATTCTTTCGTCTTAAGAATTTCAAGTTCATCAAAAGAATGTTTTTCATCGTAACTATATTCCAGTTTTGAATAGAGGAGTGGACACATTTTACTCAGTACTTCGCTTTTGAGAGGAATTTCAATTTTTGATGCAAACTTTTTATAGAGAATACCAATCCCCAGAGAATAGGAACCAATAGCAGTCCAGATTACTGGAGAGAAAGAATTATCCCCAGAACCAATGGTATAAAAGAATCCATCTAATAATTTTATGAAAATATTCTCATCATTTCCGAGTAAAAATGAGAGTCCAAGAGTGAGAACACTACATCAACCATATACTGCATATTTCCATTTTTGACGTATTTTTCGTTGCTCTTCGATATCTTCGAGTTGTTTTTGGATGGTAGGATCTGAGAAGAGTGAGTTGAGAGTTACTATTTCTTCTGGGGCAAGATGTTTCTTGGACTCTTCAGGGAGAGTTGCAAAATCAATATTAAACATATCAGTTAGAGAGTATTATGCATTAAACATAGCTTTTGCATCCATCTTTTCTATTCGAGCAGCCTCTTCAGCTTCAAACATAGCATATTCCGGAAGTGTCATCATCTTTGCAACCATATTAGAAGGGAACATTTCCTTTTTATTATTGAGCATTTTTACAGCAGAGTTATATGCTCGACGAGCTCATTGGAGACGATCTTCCAATTCAGCCCATTGAGTTTGAAGCTCGAGAAAGTTCGTACTAGCCTTGAGATCTGGATAATTCTCAGCAACTGCAAAGAGTGATTTCATAGTAGATTGAAGTTCATTTTCTTTCGAGAATCGTTCACTACTTCATTTGTCAGTATTGGAAAGAAGTGCAGCTCGCATTTCTGAAACTTTATCAAATACAGCTACCTCATGTGCAGCATATTTTTTTACAACTTCAACGAGATTTGGAATAAGATTGTATCTATTCTGAAGAACGGTATCAATTGCAGAAAATGCCTCACCTGTAGAGTTTTTTGCATTGATGATTGAATTATATGTGACGATGAAATAGAGCCCAATAATAAGTGCAATCCCACCAAGTCATAAGAGTGTATTGGTTGTTTCTCCAAGAATACCAAATACAGGTGTTTCCAATGTGGTTCCAGTCATAATAAGTTTAGAATAAAAAATAATACCCTAATAGGGTATCATATTGAGAAATGAAAAGCAAATTCTATAAGTGAATATTTATATTTTATAATAACTGAGATTTAAATATTCTTGGAGAGATATTAGGAAGTCATCCCCTCACTTGAGAGTATCGATATCTCATTTAATCGCAAAGATGATATCATTTCATTTCCAAATGATCCTGATTTTTCATTTTAGTCACCATTGTTTACTGAATTGTTCTACTCGAACCATGAGTGCAGGTGTTATAATGGTTCTTG
>ERZ1034363.598-NODE-598-length-24259-cov-6.306674_pt1 | contig 24259 bp, 24 predicted proteins | sample MGYA00520616_ERZ1034363 | MGnify/ENA primary metagenome ERZ1034363 (study PRJEB33736, sample SAMEA104284506) | Azolla filiculoides | biome: Urban; feature: Water surface; material: Ditch water | place: Netherlands | collected 2015-10-28 | depth 0-0.1 m ... | reverse complement strand
CCGCACCACATTGTTAAGCCCTTGGCTGCCATGGGGGCATTCCGCTACGGCTATGACGAGACCCGCGAATTTGAAAACTCCGCAATATTCCGGGGCTTCGCAACTCTCGAGGTTGCACGCGTGGATGCTTCGGTTGGAACGTTTGTGGGCGTACACAGCGGGCTGGCGATGGGGTCAGTTGCGCTGTGCGGGTCAATAGCCCAGCGCGAAGAGTGGCTTCCCAAGATGGCTTCGGGAGACGTCATCGGATGCTTCGCTATGACGGAGCCTGAACACGGCTCGGATGTCGCTGGGGGCATGGCGACCACGGCTCGCCGCGAGGGTGACGAGTGGGTCCTCAACGGCGCAAAGCGCTGGATCGGCCTGGCAACCCTGGCAGATATCTGCATCCTGTGGGCAATGACCGATGAGGGTGTGCGCGGATTCATTGTGCCCACCGACACCCCGGGGTTCACCGCAACCGCTATTGAGGGCAAGCTGTCGATGCGCGCCTCGATTCAGTGCGACATTGAGCTCACCAACGTAGTTCTTCCCGCCGATGCGCTTCTCCCCAACGCGAAGGGACTCTCCGGCCCCTTCGGCTGCCTCAACGAAGCCCGCTACGGCATTATCTGGGGCGCCATGGGCGCAGCACGTGCCTGCCTGGACGCAGCCATTACCCGGTCCAAGGACCGTGAAGTTTTTGGAAAGCCCATTGGTTCATTCCAGCTCACGCAGGCCAAGCTTGCTGACATGACCCTCGAATATGAAAAAGGTGTTCTCCTCGCTCTTCACATCGGGCGTCAGAAGGATGCGGGAACTCTCAACATTGCTCAGATCAGTGTGGGCAAGCTCAACAGTGTTCGTGAGGCTCTGAAGATTGCGCGTGAAGCGCGCACTATTTTGGGCGGGGATGGCATTACGGGTGAATTCCCCGTCATGCGTCACATGGCCAACCTTGAATCAGTGCGCACCTATGAGGGCACTGATGAGATTCACCAGTTGGTGATTGGTCGAGCTTTGACCGGGCTTAACGCTTTTAGCTAAAGCCCGGGGTAGTCCTCGTTGTATGCAGCGAGAACTTCTCCAATAGATGCGTCCAACTTGAGGGCGCCCTTATCGAGATAGAGGCCTCGGGTGCAGAAGCGCTCGAGGTCTCTCTCGTTGTGGGAGACGAAGAAGAGGGTGCGACCTTCGGTCAGCATCTCTTCGATGCGGGAATAGCACTTGTTCTTGAAGGCCTTATCGCCCACGGCGAGAACCTCGTCCACGAGCAGGACAGGTTCTTCCAGGCTGGTGACCACCGAGAAAGCCAGGCGCACCTTCATGCCGGAGGAGAGGTGCTTGTAAGGAGTGTCGAGGAAGTCTTCGATCTCCGCGAATTCGATGATGTCATCGAACTTCGCCGCAACCTGGTCACGAGTCATACCGTGGAGCCCGGCTGTGAGGAAGACGTTGTCACGAACGGTGAGGTCATCAACGAATCCGCCGGTGATTTCAATCAGGGGAGCAACGCCTGCATTGACGTTGATGGCTCCCTCATCAGGGATGAGCACGTTGGCTACCAGTTTCAGTAGCGTGGACTTGCCCTGACCGTTGCGTCCCACCACACCGATAGCTTCACCAGGGTGAACGTCGAAGCTCACGTGCTGCAGAGCCCAGAATTCGTTCGGCTTAGAGCGACGTGCCTTGGTGGAGAAGAGATCCTTGAAAGAACGACGGCCCTTGTGATTGCGGCGGAAACGAATTCCTGCGTCAGAAACGGTAATCACTGCAGAAGAAGTCATTAGATCTCCTTCAATACGGAACGTTCGGCACGCTTGAAGACCCACAAGCCCAGCGCCAAAATGGCCACAGACATCGTCGCAGCAACTCCCACCACGGCCCAGTTGAGCTCTTCAGGGAAGAAAGCTGCACGGTACAGGTCAAAGATGCCGGCAAGGGGGTTGAAGGCAGCCCAAGGTTGGATTGCTGCGGGGAGGTCACCGAATGCGTAGATGATGGGGGACGCATAGAACAGGAAACGCAGCACCAGTTTGATCGCACGCTCCAAGTCACGGAAGAAGACCACCAGAGGAGCCACAATCAAGCCAATGCCGAAGGTGAGAATGGCCTGCAAGATGATCGCGAGGGGGAAGTACACAACTTCCCAGCTGAGCTGGGCACCAGCAATAACGGCAAACAACGCCAACACAGGCAGCGCAAAGATGAACTCAATGCCCTTACCCAGCACAATGCTGGCAACCCAGATGCTGCGGGGGATGGCAGTGGAGCGAACGAGCTTGGCTGACTTGAGGAAAGCTCTCGTGGAGTCAGAGACTGCTCCGTTGAACCACATCCATGGCAGGAGGCCTGCAAGTAGGAAGACGATGTAGGGCTCGGTTCCTGCTGCACGCTGGAACACCTGCGTGAAGATGAACCAGTAGATGCCACTCATGATGAGGGGATCAAGAACAGACCAGATGTAGCCTAGAGCGCTGGTGGAGTATCGAACCTTGAGGTCTCGACGAGTGAGCAGCCACAGAGCGTGACGATAGCGCGCGAAAGCAGACCGTTGATACGGTGACTGTTCCACTGAAGCGCTCACAGAATACGAGCCTACGGCTAGTTAGAGCCCGAAGGACTAAACGTAGAGGTTGGCGCGCTCAAGGTCCTCAGCGAAGTCGATTTCAACTGCGTAGAGGTCAGAGATGTCGATGGGCTCAACCAAGACGCCGTCCTGTTCGATAGCGAGCTCAAGGCCACGCTCGAAGTAGTCCTGGTCGTTGACCTTGTTCAGCTGACGAAGCAGTACTGCCTTGTCCTTAGCGGAGATGTAGTTGATACCCACTGCCTCACCCAAGCCGCCCTTGACGGTCTTGGAGAGTTCCTTGATGTAACCCTCGGCGGTGGTGGTGTACTTGACCTCTTCGTCAGAGACGGAAGAAGTGTTCACCGAAACGAAGGACTGGTCGCGCACGATCAGTTCGGAAGCACGAACGAGAGCAGCGGGGTCAAAGACCACGTCACCGTTCATCCAGAGAACTCCACCGGTGCTGGAAGCGCGCAATGCACGCATGAGTGACTTAGACGTGTTGGTGGTGTCGTACTGCTCGTTGTAGACAAAGTTCACGTCGGGGAAAGCCTCGATGATGTGCTCGAGCTTGTAGCCAACAACGACGGTGATGTGTGCGTCTGCACCGAAAGCGAAGCGGATGTTTTCCATCTGCTGCTGCATGATGGTGCGACCGTCGCTGAGTTCAGTCAGGGGCTTTGGAAGCGAGCGGCCCAAACGGCTACCCATGCCTGCAGCAAGAATGACAACCTGCGTAGTCACGATAAATCTCCTTGAGTGGTGTCTTTGATGCACCAGGGAAGAAGCAGAACGGGCATCAGAAAATGTCGATAGAAACGACACCCCGTTATGTCTCCTTTAGTTTACCCGGCGTTTACCTAAAAAATCCAGACATTAGGCGCGTTTGTTGCCTTTTCGTGACTGTTTTCACAGGGTTCACTCAGGGGCCTTCCGCCTCATAGAATTGGCATATGAGCTCGACATTCCCTGATGGCACCCCACTGGAGACCGGTGGCGGAACAGCGACCCTCGATCGAGAGCTCGAAGAACTCCTGCGTAATGAGCAGTTGGAAGATGGCGACCACGATCGTTTCTCTCACTACGTGAAGAAAGACGACATCTTGAAGTCGGCTCTCTCGGGCAAGCCCGTGAAAGCCCTCTGTGGCAAGAAGTGGACTCCAGGGCGCGACCCCGAGAAGTTCCCGGTCTGCCAAACCTGCAAGGACATCTACGAGAAGATGGCGAATGACTAGCGGGAAGTTCAACCGCAACGCCCCCATCGGCGTCTTTGACTCGGGCGTGGGTGGACTCACAGTAGCTAGGGCTATTCGTGACTCTCTGCCGCACGAATCGATTATTTACATCGGTGACACTGCGCACTCGCCCTACGGCACCAAGAGCATTGCTGATGTGCGCACCTATGCACTGAATGTGCTTGATCAACTCGTTGAGCAGGGCGTCAAAATGCTCGTCATTGCGTGTAACACGGCCAGTGCGGCCATGTTGAGAGATGCGCGTGAGCGTTATGACGTTCCCGTGGTGGAAGTTATCCAGCCAGCCGTGCGCGGAGCGCTTGCTGCGACCCGAAACAACCGCATTGGCGTAATCGGAACCACAGCCACCATCAACTCGCGCGCCTACAACGATGCGTTCGCTGCCGCACCGCAGCTTGAGTTGTTTACCCAAGCTGCTCCTCGATTCGTGGAGTTTGTGGAAGCAGGTCACACCAGCGGTGAAGAGGTCCTGCGGGTGGCTCGTGACTATCTCCAACCCCTCATCAAGGCAGAGGTAGATACCCTCGTTCTCGGCTGCACGCACTACCCCTTCCTGCGTGGAGCCATCTCGTATGTCATGGGAGACCACGTTCGTCTCGTCGCCAGTGACAACGAGACCGCTAAAGATGTGTATCGCGAACTGGTTAACCGTGAACTCGATCGGGTCGACCCTGCGCCGCCCACCTACCGCTATGAAGCAACAGGGGACAACACTGCAGAGTTCCTGCGTCTGTCTTCCCTTTTCCTAGGCCCCCAAGTTCTCACCGTGGACTACACCCCCACCGGTGCTATCGATCTTCCCCTCAACTAAAGGAACTTATGTCAGAGAACATCACTCGTGCAGACGGCCGCGCCGTTGACCAGCTTCGCGAAATCACCATTGAGCGTGGCTGGAGCGAACAAGCTGAAGGCTCCGCACTGATTTCCTTCGGTAAGACAAAGGTCTTGTGCACGGCTTCCTTCACCAGCGGCGTTCCCCGCTGGATGACAGGAAAAGGAAAAGGCTGGGTCACCGCTGAATACGCGATGATTCCTCGCTCGACCAACTCCCGTATGGACCGCGAAGCAGTCAAGGGCAAGATTGGCGGCCGCACCCACGAGATTTCCCGACTCATCGGCCGCTCATTGCGAGCTGTGGTCAACACCAAGGCCCTCGGTGAAAACACCATCGTGATTGACTGCGACGTTCTTCAGGCAGATGGTGGCACTCGCACCGCAGCAATCACCGGCGCCTATGTTGCGCTCGCCGAAGCAATTGAATGGGGAAAGGCAAACAGTCTCATCCCGAAGAGCGCTGAGCCACTCATTGACAGTGTTGCTGCAGTTTCTGTCGGCATCATTGACGGCACCCCCATGCTGGACCTCGCCTATGTCGAGGATGTCCGCGCGGAGACCGACATGAATGTTGTGGTCACCGGTCGCGGACTGTTCGTTGAGGTTCAGGGCACCGCCGAAGGCGCACCTTTCGACCGCAATGAGTTGAACTCGTTGTTGGATCTTGCCGTTGCTGGTGCTGTTGATCTCACCAACTTCCAGCGTCAGGCTCTTGCTTAACCCATGAACACGTTCGTGCTCGCCACCCACAATCAGCACAAGATTGAGGAATTCAACGCCATTCTGAGCGAGCTCGTTCCCGGGATTACCGTCATTGGTTATGACGGCCCAGAACCTATCGAGGATGGTGTGAGCTTTGCCGAGAACGCGTTGATTAAAGCGCGTGCGGCGGCAGCTCACACAGGCCTTCCTTCCCTCTCAGATGATTCCGGTATCTGCGTTGATGTGCTCGGCGGCATGCCCGGTATTTTCTCTGCACGCTGGGCAGGAAACCAAAAAGACAATGCGGCGAACGTGCAATTGCTCCTGGAGCAGATGAGCGATGTGCGAGACGGTGACCGAGGTGCCCACTTCACCTGCCACATCGCCGTGGTGATGCCAGAAACCAGCGAAGAGTTCGTCGTGGAGGGCAACTGGCCTGGTTCGATTGCCCGAGAAGTTCACGGCGTGAACGGCTTTGGTTATGACCCAGTGTTCATTCCGGAAGGGTTTGAGGTCACGGCAGCAATTCTCGATCCCACAGAGAAGAACAAACTCAGCCACCGCTCTCGCGCACTGCAGGCACTTGCTGACAGACTCAGTTCATGACTGAACTAGCTGGCAAGCGCATACTCGTCACCGGAGCTTCTGGTGCTTTGGGTTCACGGATTGCGTCACTTCTGGCTGGCGCTGGTGCTCAACTGGTACTCACTGGCACTAATGCGGACAAGCTTCAGGCCCTTGGTCTTAATGCAGAGCTCTTCACCCTCGATCTCTCACTGCCTGGTGCTGCTAGTTCTCTCATTCAGACAGTGACTGCCTCTGGTCAGCTCGATGGCATCGTGGTAGCTCACGGCGTGGTGGCATTTGGACCAGTTTCTGAGCTGAGCAGCCAGACACTACAAAGTCTTCAGGCTCTGAATCAGACCAGCCCCATTGAACTTCTTACGTCAGCTATTCCTGCACTCACAGCAGCTAAAGCCGCTGGAAGCGAACCCTTTGTCCTGACTATTTCTGGGGTGATTGCGGACATGCCCACTGCAGGGATGGCTGCCTATGGTGCGAGTAAGGCGGGACTGAAGTCCTTCGTTTCTGCAACACAGCGTGAACTTCGCCGTGAAGGAATTCGTGTGCTGGACACTCGTCCACCTCACACCGAAACAGGTTTAGCTTCAAGGGCAATTGCCGGTGTTGCGCCGACCATGCCTCAGGGGCTTAATCCGGATGATGTGGCAGCAAGAATTATTGCTGCAATTGTGACCGACGAGAAAGATGTTCCTGCGGAACTCTTTAGCTAGTACAGATCGGTAGCCGTTCCAGAAACTTTCATTCTGGAACCACCGATGGTGAGCATGATGGAACTGGGACGGCCCATGTCATCGCCTTGGAAGATAGTGACGTGATCACCTGAGCCGTAGATGCCGTTATCCCTGAAGTACGCACCCAGGGCGGCAGCAGCAGAACCTGTAGCGGGATCTTCATAGATACCCACTGATGGCGCAGGATTGCGTGAGTGCCACCTGCGGCCGTGGGGATCACCTTCGTCGGGATAAACCAGTTGGATAGTGGTCCAACCGTTTTCCTTCATGAGGTCACTCAAGACGTCATAGTCGTAGTCCATCGAGGCCAACGTCTCGCGGTTGTCCAGAACCAAGATGGGGTGGGCATTGCCCACAAAACCAACCGCCGGAGTGAAGCGTGTATCCAGGTCTGATTCGTCCCAATCAAAGGCATCCAAGATGTCATAGACCAGTTCAGGATCAAGCGGTTGGAGGGTTGCTGGGGGAGAGGTTAGTGTGGCCACGACGGAACGGCCTGCGACAGTTACATCAACCTCGACAGGACCGGCATTGGTGCTGAGTTCGTAAACGCCATCTCCGTTTTCGCGGCCCAACACAACACCTGAGGCAATCGTGGCGTGACCGCAGAAAGCAACTTCTGCTTCGGGAGTGAAGTATCGAATTTGGTAGCTGTTCTCTCGGTCCTTGTGGGGAAAGAGAAAAGCGGTTTCTGAATAGCCCACCTCGTGCGCTAGGGCAAGCATCTCTTTGTCAGACATTCCCGTGGCGTCAAGAACAACACCAGCAGGGTTTCCGCCTTCAGGGTCATCACTGAAAGCGGTGAGGCGAAGTACTTCGCGTGAGGACATTCTTAGTTTGTCGAGTCTGCGTCGTGCTTGCCGTGGGGCTTCTGCACGAAGTCATCTTGCTTGAGAACGAGCTTCTCAGCTTCCTCGTGGGTGACTACGTGACCTTCAGGAGCGTGCTTGAACGCAGCTTCCTTCTTGGCCCGGCGTGCTTTCATGACGGCCTGGATGTAGTGGTAAATGCTCGGAATCAAGACAACGACCACAACACCGAGAAGAACGATGTCGATGTAGTCCTGAACAAAGGCAGCCACGACGGGGATGTGTCCCACACCATAACCAATGGCCGTCAAACCAGTACCCCACACGATGGCGCCGATGAAGTTGTAGAGGGTGTACTTCTTGTAGTTCATGTGACCCACACCTGCAGCAACAGGGGCGAAGGTGCGCACAACGGGAACGAATCGCGCGATGATGACGGCGAAGCCGCCGTAGCGAATGAAGAAACTGTTGGTTCGTTCAACGTTCTTTTTGCTAAAGAAGCCGCTTTCGTTCTTTTCAAAAACGCTGGGCCCAAATTTATGGCCGATGAGATATCCGACTTCACCACCGATGAATGCACCGGCACTAATTGCGGCACACACCACAAAGATGTTGGCACCGAACGTGTCCGTCACGGTGAGTACACCGGCAGAAATGAGCAGGGTGTCACCAGGGAGAAGGAATCCGACCAAAAGGCCGGTTTCCGCAAAGACGATAAACGCTACACCGAGCAGGGCATAAGGCCCGAAGCCGTCGATGAGGTTTGCAGGGTCAAGCCAAGGAATCAACGAAGTGTGCATAGTTGTTCCAGCCTACCGGCTGGCTGAGAGCTGGCTTTCAGCTAATTTGCAGGATTCTGCTGACGGTCACGACGCTCAAGAATCCAGGTGCGAATGCTGAAAATGATCGATGCTGTGATGAAAAAACCAGCGATGACATAAGCCGCTGCTTTCACGCCAGGGATGCTGGCGGCGTAGTAGCCGACCAGGGTCAACCCAACGCCCCAGGCAAGTGCGCCCACAAAGTTGCTGGTGAGGAATTTGAAATAGTTCATCTTGCCAATGCCTGCGACCCAGGGAACAAAAACTCGAGCCCATGGAATGAAGCGGGCAATCACAACGGACCACCAGCCGTAGGAGTTATAGAACTTCTCCACCCGGGCAATGATTTTCTTCATGCGCGGACCACTCTTGCGATCAAGATAGGGGCGACCTAAGTGTCGACCAAGAATGAAACCGACTTGGTCACCAATAAAGGCGGCAATGCCCACACCCAGCGCCAGGATCCACACACTCAACTCAGGAGTTGCGGCAGTGACGAGGCCAGACGCAAACAGGAGTGAATCTCCGGTGATGAATGGAATGAAAGCACCAACGAACAATCCGGTTCCGGCGAAGACGAGTCCCCACACCACGAGATAGAACACCGCAACGCCAACCTGGGAAAACAGATCAGCCATCTGTCCGTCAAGTGCTGAGGCGTGCAACATGTGTGTTCTTTCTCACAGGGTAAAAAGTGAAGTTTTTGTACGGGAGAAGGGACTTGAACCCTCACGCCTCTCGGCACCAGAACCTAAATCTGGCGTGTATACCAATTTCACCACTCCCGCGAGTGTTACCTGACTAGTTTATGTGCCATTCTGGTTCGACCTACTCACTCCCTCCTGAGAGGACACGTTGACGTGACCACTGCACCACAGCACCGCTTCCTACTCCTAGATGGGATGCGTGGCGTTGCCGCCCTGGGAGTACTTGCATTTCACGTCACTGTGAGCGCATCCTCAGATTTCCAGCAGCTGGCTTCCTTCTACCTTTTTGTGGACTTCTTCTTCGTGCTCAGTGGCTTTGTGCTGTGGCCGAGCATGCCTCATCAGGGGAAACAACTGGGTTTGGCATCACGGATCTTTATTCTCAAGCGAGTATTCAGATTCTGGCCTCTGGCTGTCGCCAGCCTCATCGTGGCGTTGATCGCCATCGATTGGGAACGCAACGTACTGGTGGGCAAAGACAATTTCAACGCTCCCTATGGAAGTCTCGCTGGCCTGCCAGCGGATGACCGAATACACATTCTGGTTTTCGCGTTCTTGCTTTTGCAGGTTTTCTTATCGGCAGCTATTGCCATCAACGTTCCCTTGTGGTCTCTCTCTGCGGAGTGGATCGCTAACGTCATTTATGCGCCACTGACTGCCGTGAAGTGGGGATTAGGAATCATTGCTGCCATTGCGGCGGGCTATCTCATGTTGTGGATTGGCCTCACCTTTGATGCCTCGTTTATCGAAAACAGCGGACCTATTCGAGGATTTGAAGCCATTGGCCGAGCCTTCTTAGGGTTTGGCTTGGGTTTGTTGTTGCGAAAGTACCTGCCTCAGCTTTCTCGCTTTCGAAACTGGTGGCTTCTTTCTCTCTCGATTGCGTTGGTTGTTTCTCTCTTCTTTATCGAGGACGCGTGGCATTGGAACTCTTATCGCTACGCCATCACCTATTTCGCTGCGCCTATCTTCGCTCTCTTGATCTTGCAATTGACCAAGTTCGAGGTCACGCCGGGCACGCGTAAAGCAAAGGTGTTGACCTTTATGGGTGTGTATTCCTTTGGTGTCTATGTATTCCACCAACCTCTGATTCAGTGGTCCAACGTGGTGCTAGGAACGCCATCGGGAATCTTCCCCTCCAGCAAATGGATTTATTTCTTCCTGGTCCAGTCCGTGTGTGTCACCATCGTGTCGATTTTCCTCACCTATGAAGCCAAGATTTTGGTTGAGCGTCCAATTCAGCGCTGGGGCAAGAAACTCGTGCAGAAAGCCTCCTCGAAACTATCCGCGTAGACTCATCCCGTGGCTAAATTCGTCAAAACCCCCTTCACTGTTGAGGTCTATGACCTTATGCACCGTCCTGGTGAACAGCGCGAGCGTGAGCTCGATATTGCTGCGCCCGAAAAGTTGGGCGAAGGAATTATTGCTGTTCCTGTTGACGAAAACATCCACATTGACCTGCGTTTAGAGTCCCTCGGAGATGGCATCTTGGTCTCTGCTGAGGTGGAAACGACAGCCTTCGGAGAGTGCGGAAGATGCCTCGAACCCATCGAGCAGGACCTCGAAGTCGAATTTCAGGAACTTTTCGCGTATTCTGTAGACGAAGCTTTTGACTATGAGGTTCACGACGACCACGTGGATCTTGAACCTCTCGTCAGGGAAGCGGTTGTGCTTGCACTTCCGTTCCAGCCGGTATGCCGTCCAGATTGTGCTGGTCTCGATCCTGAGACTGGTGAACGCTTGGCAGAACCACTGGATTCCACGCTGGAAGAGACGTTAGACCCGAGATGGGCCGCGCTCAGCCAGTTGGCAGCTTCCACAGACAACGGTGACACAAGCACCGGTAAAAAGAAGTAAGTAAGAAGAGAAGAGATAGCCATGGCTGTTCCCAAGCGCAAAATGTCGCGAGCTAGCACTCGCATGCGCCGTGCCCAGTGGAAGGCAACTGCTGCCACCCTCGTGAAGAGCGTTGACGCTAACGGCAAGGTTTCCTACAGCCTTCCTCACCGCGCCAAGGTTGTTGAAGACTCTGCTGGCACCCCACTCTTCATGGAGTACAAGGGCCGCAAGGTAGCTGACGTTTAGTCACACCCTTATTGGCGAGTGAGCATGAGCTCTCCTGCTTCTGGTCATCAGACCGATATCTCGAGTCTCTCGAGTTCTCTTGGCATACCCCTTGACGGGGAGCTCTACGAGCTTGCCTTGACGCACCGCTCCTATGCCTACGAGCATGGCGGCATTGCCAACAACGAGCGCTTGGAATTCTTAGGCGACTCTGTGTTGGGTCAGGCCGTTACGGTCATGCTTTATAACAACAACCCTGGTCTCGACGAGGGTGACCTGGCTAAGCGTCGGGCATCACTGGTCTCGACCATTGCACTAGCTGAAGTCGCCCGAAGCATCGAACTCGGGCAGTTCATTCGTCTGGGTAACGGTGAAGAACTCACCGGTGGTCGCAATAAAGATTCGATCCTTGCAGACACCGTAGAAGCCTTGTTTGGTGCGACCTATCTCACCGCAGGGCCTGAAGTTGCAAACACTCTGGTGCTGCGCCTGATTGAGCCATTGCTTGATAACCCAGAACGTTTTGGTGCCGCGATGGACCCTAAAACCAGTCTTCAAGAAGCTGTTGCCAAGTTGGGGACTGCGGTTCCTGTGTATTCGGTTGAAGCTGCCGGTCCTGACCATGCACGTGTCTTCACGGCCACGGTCACCGTCGGCGATCTCGTCTCCGCAACGGGAACAGGAACCAGTAAGAAGCACGCCGAGATGTCTGCAGCGTTGACCGCCTGGACATCGCTCAGCGAGAAGAACTAGTTCTTTCATGCCTGAGCTTCCCGAAGTTGAGGTTGTGCGCGCTGGTTTGGAACCAGCCCTGGTTGGTGCTCGCATTGACACCGTGCAGGTATTTGATCCTCGCTCACTCAAACGTCACGATGCCAGGCGCGGTGACTTCGTCGGCATGCTCCAAGGAGCGACTGTTCTCTCTGCCGAGCGCCGAGGAAAGTTCATGTGGTTTCCGCTGGACTCAGGTGATGCTCTGGTCACTCACCTTGGTATGAGTGGGCAAGTTCTCTTGCGCGATCTTGATGCCGAACCAGATCGCCACCTGCGCATTCAATACGTCATCACCCATCCCGTGCATGGTCCGCTCGTGGTCAACTTTGTGGACCAGCGCATCTTTGGATCCATGGCAGTGGATGAACTCGTGGAGCAAGCTTCAGGTCTTGTTCCATCTCAAGCAGCACACATTGCGTTGGACCCACTCGACCCCTTCTTTGATGACGAGTTGTTTATTGCTCGTCTGCGCAAGAAGAGCACCGGCGTGAAGCGAGCACTTCTTGATCAGACCCTGATCAGTGGCGTGGGCAACATCTATGCAGATGAGTCGCTCTGGGCAGCACGGATCCATGGTGAGAAGTCTTCGGATTCTCTCTCCAAAGCTAAGTCCCGTGAACTTCTTGATTCTGTTCGAGCGATTCTCATCAAGGCTCTGGGGGAGGGTGGCACCAGCTTTGACGAGCAATACGTCAACGTCAATGGGGAGTCTGGCTACTTCTCCCACAGCCTCAATGCCTATGGCCAGCAGGGCAAGCCCTGCCCGCGTTGTGGGACTCCGATTCGCCGAGTGACCTTCATGAACCGCGGTTCACACTTCTGCCCGAAGTGTCAGAAAAAGTAGGCTCTCACTCATGACTATCCCTGCACCTGAGACGCCCTTCATCGCCATTGAGCTTGGAATCTTGCAGGGAAACATTGCCCGCGCTGCTGAGGCGGCGCGCACGGCAGGCATTGCACTGCGTCCGCATGTGAAGACGCACAAGATCATCGAGATTGCTCGCATGCAAGAAGCTGCTGGGGTGCTCGGCATCACGGTCGCCACCCTCGGTGAAGCAGAAGTCTTTGTAGAGGCGGGCTTCCCGGATGTGTTGATTGCGTACCCGCTCTGGTTGACGCCAGCCAAGGCGAAGAGACTCGATGCGCTTCTTGACCGGGCGACCATTCGTCTGGGAATTGATTCTCTCGAAGCGGGAAAGAAGCTCGCAGAACTTCTTCGAGGCCGTGCTGCTCTGGTTGAGCTACTGATTGAAGTCGACTGTGGTCACCATCGCAGCGGCATTGATCCCAGTGCCGTGGGGGAGTTGGCTTCAGGCTTGAAAGGGCTTGGTCTCGAAGTTTCTGGATGCTTTACCTTCCCTGGGCACAGTTACTCAGTCGATGGCCGCGCCGCAGCTGCTCTTGATGAAGCTCGAGCTCTCGCCACAGCACAGCACCAGCTCACCGCTGCCGGTTTTACTGATGCCCAGATTCGAAGTGGTGGTTCAACTCCTTCTCTGTCGGAAGCAGATGTTCTTGTGGTGACCGAGCAGCGGCCAGGTGTGTATGTGTTCAATGATGCTCAGCAGATCGAGTTGGGCTCGTGCGGTTGGGATGACGTTGCCCTGACCGTTCATGGAACTGTTGTAAGTGTTCGAGGAAACCGCGTGATTGTGGATGCGGGCAGTAAGGTTCTCGGTGCTGATAAGGCGCCCTATGCAACTGGCTATGGTCGTGTGCTCGGCCAACCTGACGCGCGCATCGTGGCACTGTCCGAGCATCACGCAACTGTTGAGTTTCCGGAAGGCTCTGTCATCCCTGAACTCGGCTCTGTCTTGCCGGTGATTCCGAACCATGTCTGCAACACCGTGAACCTCGCAGATGAGGTGTATGTCTTCGATCGGGGTGCTCTGGTGGACCGATGGAAGGTCGCGGCCCGGGGGAGAAATTCATAAATATCTGATTTATCTTGATATCGAGATAGATGAGGAGTAGAGTTCCGGTCATTGGAACCTAATTTCTTAGAGCCTGAAAGGGCAGATATTTCATGAGTCCAGCACGTACTACTGCCGGTGCACCAATCTCTTCTATTGGTCGCGGCATCGCTGTTCTTGGATGTTTCAACGAGCGTCGTCGTGCACTGACGCTGTCGGAACTCTCCGAAAAGTCTTTGCTTCCGATGTCGAGCACCCACCGCGTGGTGGCAGAGCTCGTCACCGGTGGATTCCTTGTCCGCGGCTCTGATCGCCGCTACCGCATCGGTACGCGTGTGTGGTCCATCGGTCAGCTCGCGCCCGTGAGTGACCAGCTCCGTCACCGTGCACTTCCCACCCTTGCTCGTCTTTACGAAGAGACTGGTGAAAACATCACTCTGGCAGTGCTCGACCGTGGCCAGGCACTCTATGTCGATCGCATTGGTGGAGAGCGCTCGGTTCACACTGCTTCTCGTGCCGGTGGTCACTTACCTCTTCACACCACCGGTGTGGGCAAGGTGTTGCTGGCATGGCAGAGCCCTGAAGCGATTGAGAAATACCTCAGCCGTCCACTGACCCGCACTACCCCCTACTCGATCGTGGACCCCGTCAAGCTCAAGACGGAACTCGTGGAAACCAAGAACCGTGGCTATGCCGTAGCTCGCCAAGAAAGCACTGCCGGTAATGGTTCGGTTGCCGTTCCCATCCTCCGCGGAGGCCGCTGCGTGGCCGCTGTCGGTGTTGTTGCTCACCTCACCCATATGGATATTCCTCGCTTAGTTGAAGTGCTCCAGCTGGCAGCTGATTCGATTCGTAAAGAGCTCGAAGACGACCACTAAACCCGTGGTTATGTCGGGCTTGTATATCCAGTAAATTTGTTTGGTAGTGCAAGTGCACTGCTGATCTGGGAGCTCTCGACGTGTATCTAAAAAGCCTGACGCTTAAAGGCTTTAAGTCGTTTGCCCAGCCGACCACTTTTGCCTTCGAACCTGGTGTCACCTGCGTGGTGGGCCCTAACGGTTCAGGTAAGTCCAACGTCGTTGATGCACTCGCCTGGGTCATGGGTGAGCAGGGAGCCAAGACTCTCCGCGGCGGCAAGATGGAAGACGTCATCTTCGCCGGAACCTCCACGCGTGGCCCCCTTGGCCGCGCAGAGGTTTTGCTCACCATCGATAACGCTGACGGTGCTCTTCCGATTGAGTATTCCGAAGTCACCATTAGTCGAACCTTGTTCCGCAACGGTTCGAGTGAATACGCCATCAATGGTGAGAACTGCCGTCTACTCGACGTGCAAGAACTTCTTTCGGACTCTGGTCTTGGCCGTGAGATGCACGTCATCGTGGGGCAAGGCCGTCTCGATAACGTTCTCCAGGCCAGCCCGGAAGATCGTCGTGGCTTCATTGAAGAAGCTGCCGGAATTCTCAAGCACCGTCGCCGCAAGGAAAAGACCGTGCGCAAGCTCGAGGCGATGCAGGCCAACCTCACTCGTCTGACCGACCTCGCAACAGAGGTTCGTCGTCAGCTCAAGCCCCTGGGCCACCAGGCCGAGATTGCCCGTGAAGCACAGAGCATTCAGGCAGAGGTGCGCGATGCTCGCGCACGCATTCTTGCTGATGATGTTGTTCAATTGCGCACCACCCTCGATGCTCACAACAAGACTGAATCTGAGCGTCACAGCGAACGCATCGTTCTGCAAGAACAGCTTGAGCGCACCATGCTTCGCGTTCGCCGCCTCGAAGCAGACCAGACTGCCGATGACGTTGAGTCAGCGCGAAAGACCGTCTTCTCGCTGGAGTCGATCCAGGAGCGCCTGCGTGGTCTCTATAACCTCGCGAACCAGCGCCTGGCACTTCTTGGTGCTGACACTGACCAGCAGCCTCTGGGCTCTGGTGTGAATCAAGCCATGATCGAAGGCGCAGAGTCTGAGGTTGAGGTCATGCGTGGCATCGTCACCGCTGCTGAGGCAGCATGGCAGGCAGCACAGCAGGCAACCGTGGTCGCACGACAAAAGCTCGACTCAATCGATGAGCAAATCTCTGCCCAGTCTGCTTTGGTCTCACAGCACGATCTCGAACTGACCAGCCTGCGCGGAAAGAAAGAAGCTGCAGACTCAGCTCTTGCTGCTGTTCGCGGTGAAGTTCTGCGTCAGCAAAACGCCCTCGATGCTGCAACCGAACGTCGCACCAACGCTCAAGAAAACCTTGCTCAGGTTGAGTCTGATTCTGCTGACACCACAGCCGGTGAAACCGGACTCAACGACACATATGAGGCAGCTCAGGCAGCTGTGGTGGAAGCTGATGCCACCATCGATCGCCTCCGTGATGAACTTCACACCCTTGAGCGTGAACGTGATGCTCTCCAGGCACGCACTGGCGCTCTTTCGATGGCACTGGATCAAAAGGACGGCTCTTCAGCCCTGGTGAAAGCCAAGCTTTCGGGTATTCGTGGCCTCGTTGCCGAACACATCCAGGTGAAGACAGGATATGAAGCAGCTATCGCTGCTGGCTTGGGTTCTCTCTCCGATGCTGTTCTCGCTGATGACATGGATTCCGCTATTTCAGCGCTGGCAAACGTAGACCGCGATGATCTCGGTCGCGTCGAAATTGTGGTCGCAGCTAAGCCCGGCAAGAGTGCAGTCACGTTGCCCAGTGTTTCTGGCGTTGTTCCTGCCTCTGACGTGGTCACCGCACCCGAAGGCGTGCTGGCACTGCTCGCCTCGACCGTCATCGCAGATGACCTCGATGCTGCTCGCGCAGCGTGGAAGCAGGGGCTGGAAAAGTCGGATGCCAACGTCACCATCATCACCAAGGCTGGTGAAGTTCTCACTCGTTTTGTGCTCCGCGGTGGTTCAGGTTCCAAGCAAAGCCGCATTGAGCTTGTCTCTGACCGTGATGCAGCACAGAAGCGTCTCGACGAAGTTGTCGGACTGATCGACAAAGCTCGTCTTGATCTTGCTGACCAGCGCGGTGTTGCTCAGGTTGCCAAGGAGCGTTCAACCGCTGCCCTTGCTGCACTGCGTGAATATGACTCCCAGCTCGCTGCTCGCTCCGAAGCACTCAACCGTGCTCGTGTTCAGGTGGAAGCTGCTATTGCTGAATCGGAACGTTTGAGCGCTTCGCTTGCTCTTGCTGCTTCTTCTGTCGAAGAAGCAGAGCAGAATGCTCACCGCGCGACGAGTGAGCTTGAATCTGTGGAATCACGACCACGTCCCATCTTGGATGTGTCGGCCCGTGATGAGCTTTTTGCAGAGCTTGAAGCTGTGCGTGAGAAGGAAGTTCAGTCACGACTGGAACTCGAAACTGCGCGAGAGCGTGTTCGTGCTGAAGAGCTTCGTGTTGAAGGCCTGCGTCAGCAGCTGGATGCTGACCGTGCTGCGTCGGAAGAAGCAGCACGTCGTGCTGTTGTTCGCCGTCGTCAGATTGATGCTGCTGCCGGAGTTGCAGACGCACTTCCCGCTGTGTTGGATTCGGTTGACCGTTCCGTGTCTGAGGCACGTGTGCTCTTGGCGCAGCGTGAAGCAGACCGTGCTGCACAGAACCAAGAACTCGTCACCCTGCGCCAGGAAGAATCACAACTTCGTGAGCGTCTGCACTCCATCACAGAGAACGTGCACGGCCTAGAACTGCAGATCTACGAAAAGAAGATGCACCTCTCTGGCTTGCTCGAGCGTGCAGGTAATGAGTTGGGTCTTGTCGAAGATGTGCTCATTGCGGAATACGGTCCTGAGGTTCCCATTGTTATTGCTCTAGATGCCGATGCCGCTGCTGATGCTGAGCCAGAAACAAAGCCATACAACCGTTCTGAGCAGCAGACGCGCCTCGAAAAAGCTGAGCGTAAGCTCGGTCAACTCGGCCGTGTGAACCCTCTTGCTTTGGAAGAATTCGCTGCTCTGGAACAGCGTCATACCTTCCTGACCGAACAGCTGACCGACCTCACCAACACCCGCAAGGACTTGATGACCATCATCGACGAGGTGGACTCCACCATGCAGTCGGTGTTCCAAGCAGCCTTCGATGACACTCAAGCCGCCTTTGCTGAGGTATTCCCCATTCTCTTCCCTGGTGGTTCTGGAAGCATCGCGCTGACCAACCCGGATGATCTCCTCACCACCGGTATTGAGGTCATGGTCAAGCCTGCGGGTAAGAAGATTGACCGCTTGAGCTTGCTCTCTGGTGGTGAGCGCTCGCTCGCTGCTGTTGCTCTGCTGGTGGCCATCTTCAAGGCTCGCCCTTCGCCGTTCTACATCATGGATGAGGTTGAAGCTGCTCTGGATGATGCCAACTTGGGTCGTCTGCTTGCCATCTTTGAAGATCTGCGCAACTCCAGCCAGCTCATCGTGATTACCCACCAGAAGCGCACGATGGAAATCGCTGACGCCCTCTATGGCGTCTCGATGCGCCAGGACGGTGTCTCGGCAGTAGTCGGTCAACGCGTAGCCGCCAAGGAGACTGCGTCAGCTTCCTAGCTCGGCGCTGGTGAGATCTTCGATGAGCACACCTGACGACAACACTCGCATCAACGCGAACGATGACACGGTCATCGGCGTTGACGCCAGCGATGACACCATCATCAAGGTTCCTATTGATGAAACCGTCGTTGGTTCCGTTGAGATCATTGATGACAGCACCGTCATCGGCGATGTCGTTCCTTCAGAAGAAACAGTCATCACCAGTGATGACACGGTCATCCCTGAAACTACCGAGGATTACCACACCCTCATCGGATCCATGATGGATACCTCGTTAGGACTTCGGGGCCTGATCGATACACCAGAAGAAATCTCAGGCGATGAGTCAGATACCGCGCCCCAGCAGGACCTTCGGTCTCGTTTTCAGCTTCGCCACATCAATGGCACTAAGCATTCACTGAGTAAACCCCTCATTATGGGTCGCCTTCCTGCAGCACCACTGCGCGGTGGGCAGTCGGTCAACCTCGTCATGATTGCCTCTCCAGATGGACTTGTTTCTTCAACTCATGCTCGCTTTGAGGTGGTCGGAGACGTCGTTGTGGTGACCGACCTCCGCTCCACTAACGGAACCCGTGTGATTATTCCTGGACAGCCGACCACACTCCTTGCACCCGGGGACTCGATGGCTCTCGGCGTTGGAGCGATTATCGACCTCGGCGACGGTAATAGACTTGAAGTTCTTGGTTAGCCGTCTTCTTTCGGTTGTAGCCCCATAATCTTGGAGATTTTCCTGTGACTGCCTTAGGCCAGAACTCGACCGGCACGACTGTTGTCGACACGAGCACTGGTGCGAGCGTTACCCTCTCTTGGGCTGCCGGAACTGATGTGGGAAACCACCGCGCGAACAACGAAGACTCCTACTCCATTGCGTGCCCCGTCTTTGCGGTGGCAGATGGCATGGGCGGCCACAGCGCAGGCGATATCGCCAGCGACTGCGTTGTTCAGCGCATTGCAGGCCTAGAAAAGCCTGGTTTTGCTGACTTAGACGCACTTGAAATGGCCCTGGCCATGTCTGTGGTGGATCTGCGCAACAAGCTCACCGAAGACCAGCAGGGCGCTGGCACAACGGTGACGGGTGCTGCTCTCGTTCAAGAGGGTGACCAGCTGCAGTGGGCCGTATTCAACATTGGTGACTCTCGTGTCTATGTGAAGCTCGACGAGACCTTCGAACAGGTCACCGTGGATCACTCCGTGGTTCAGCAGCTTGTTGATGCCGGCACTATCACCAAAGAAGAAGCTGACTACCACCCTCATGCGAACGTGATCACCCGTGCTGTGGGCATCATCGATGAGCCCATCCCTGACTATGTGGCACTACCCGTTGTTCCCGGCATGCGTTTGCTGCTGTGTTCAGACGGTTTGACCAAAGAGCTCACCGATGTCGGAATTGAGCACTTCTTGACTACTGCTCCCACGGTTGAGGATGCCGTGAGCGAGCTGATGAACGCTGCATTGACCAATAGCGGCCGTGACAACGTCACGCTGATTGTTATTGACGTTATTGCGGTCACGGTGGGGCACACCGAATCCTCAGTTTCACCTGCCTAAACTTCAATTGCGCTGAATTTACGGCGTTATTTGCGTTGAACTCTGCAGAGTTCAACCCAGCTTGAAGAAGGCGGTGGGAAATGTCGAGACGACTACCCTCAACTCCGCCTGTCCTCTCCGGTTTCACCTTCGTCCGTGTGTTGGGCTCCGGCGGTTTTGGTGACGTTTTTCTCTATGAACAGCAGCTACCTCGTCGTAATGTGGCGATCAAGGTTCTTCTTCCCGAGGTTGTGAACCCACGGGTCCGGGACATGTTCCAATCGGAAGCTCAGTTGATGTCTCAACTGAGCACCCACCCATCAATTTTGAGTGTCTTTGAAGCGGGAGTGAGCGCGGATGGGCGCCCCTATCTCGTGACGGAAGTATGTGTCAGCGGCTATGGCGAACGCTTCCGCGCTGAGACAATTCCGGTTGCCGAAGCTCTGCGCACAGGTATTCGTATTGCGGCAGCGCTTGAGACTGCGCATCGTGCGAATGTTCTTCATCGTGACATCAAGCCCGGCAACATTTTGGTTACCGCCTACGGTCACCCCGTCCTCAGCGACTTCGGTATTGCCTCTTCGGTGTATCTGGGGGATAACTCCACCGCAGTGGGTCTGTCTGTTCCCTGGTCTGCTCCTGAAGTCATCCGTGAAAGCACAACCGGTTCCACCGCTTCTGAAATTTGGTCACTAGGCGCCACGGTCTATTCGTTGCTTGCTGGCCGCAGTCCCTTTGAAATTCCTGGTAAAGATAATTCTCCCGGGCACCTTGCCGGCCGCATCTTGAAATCTAAGCCTCAGCCCATTGGCCGCAGTGACGTTCCAGCCCGCCTGGAAGAAGTTCTCACCAAGGCGATGAGTAAGAACCCCATCGATCGGCCACACTCGGCACTCGAATTTGCAAGACAGCTCCAACAGGTTGAAACCTCCATGGGCTTGGCCCAAACTCCCATCGATGTTGTCGGTGACGAGTGGGGTTCTTCAGCGATTGTGATCAATGAGAACGATCGCACCGCACTCTCTCCTTTGGATGCCCACTCGACGCCCAGCTGGCGTCGACAGGGATACAACTCCACACCTGCAGAGCGTGATGAGCTTGCGTACGTCGCTTCGCGACGTCGGCGCAAGCTCTTGCTTTCTGTGGTCACCGGTGTTGTGGCAGTGGTGGCTATTGTGACTCTCGTGTTGGCAACGGTGGCCGGATAATCATGATCCGCTCGTGGTTCACCCGGCTCCTCGGAGCTACTCCACGCCGCCGCACCATCATCAAATGGACGGCGGCAACCAGTGTGCTCGCGCTCTTGGTGATTGGGTCACTTGTTGCCACTGGCTACCAAGCCCAGCGGGTCAATCTCGATGACGGTGCCGTTTGGGTGACCAACGGCGACAAGCAGGCAATTGGCCGCGCAAATACCAAAGTCTTTGAACTCAACACCGTGCTTACGACCGATTCCAGTCAGATGGATCTGGTGCAAAACGCGGAATACGTCTTCCTCATCAATGACGCCACCCGTTCGCTCGATGTGGTGAACCAGGCCACCGGTGAGGTGTCGGAAAGCATTCCGCTTCCCCAAGATGTGACCTATGCAGCGCTTTCTGGCGACAACGTGATCTTGCATGCACCTAGCTCTGGTGATGTGTGGGTCATCCCGGCAGCAACCATCTCTACCTTTGATGCGCAGACCCAGCCTGCCAACTTCACAGTTGGTGCTGACTCGGTGGTTGCCGTCAACGAACAGGGCTACCTCGTCGGAGTCAGTGCCAAGCTCGGCACACTTTCTCGAATCAACACCCTGACCTCAGTTACCCCTGAATCTCAGGCGCTTGATTCCGAGCTCAATAAAGGAAAGCTTCAGATCACCCTGGTGGGAGATCGCTGGGTCGTACTTGATACCCAAAGTGGAAGCATGATCACAGCTGGGCGAGTTATTCAGCTGAGTGCTTCGGCAACCGAACTGGCACAAGCTCAATTGCAACTCCCCAGCGCGCAGGGTGTCAATGCCAGTTCTAATGCGGCAACCAACGTTTCTGGCACCTCAGCAGTGTTGCTCTCCTTCAGCACGGGACTCACCTCTGTTAACCTCGACAGCGGTGACGTGTCGACTCTCTCTAGTGCGAGCGGACGCCCTGCAGCACCCCTAATTGAAGGGGACTGTGCTTATGCCGCCTGGTCAGGTGGCACGGTGTGGTCCAAATGTGGGGCAGACGAAGACAGCAACGCAAATGCAGAAGGTATGTCGGGTTCAGCTGAGCTGACATTCCGAGTCAGCGATGGCGTGATTGCACTCAACGATGCGGTGAATGGTTTGGTTTGGGCGGTGCAAGGTGGTGTCCGCCTCATTGATAACTGGGATTCATTACTTGCACAGCAGGCACTCGAACAGCAGGTTGTCCAGACCAACAATGCTGATGCACCCGAATACGACAAGAACCCTGCGCCTCCTATTGCAGTAGATGATGATCTGGGGGCACGTCCGGGGCGCGTCACGGCACTCCCTGTGCTTCTCAACGATTACGACCCCAATGGCGATGCCTTGGTTATCGACTCTGTCACCGGCATTCCTTCCAGCCTTGGTGAGATTTATATCAACTCCGACCGCAACCAGGTCATGGTTCGTCTGGCTGCCGATGCTGCTGGCTCGACCCAGTTCGAGTACACAATCTCTGACGGCCGCGGCGGAGAAGCTTCTGCCACTGTCACGCTGAACATTCGCCCCAACTCAGAAAATTCTCCACCCGTCCAGGCACGCCCCACCCGCACCGACGTGGCGATGGGTGGTCAGGTCATTGTGAATGTCCTCGGTGACTGGGTTGACCCAGATGGTGATGCCATATTCGTTGCTGCGGCAACCACGGAAGAACCTGACTCGCTTTCGTATTCTCCCGCTGGTCGTGTTGCATTCACTGACTCAGGTCGCGGTGGAGGTGGCACCAAGCAGATTGCGCTCGAGGTTTCAGACGGTCGCGCGTCTGGTTTTGGTGCAGTCCAAGTCAACGTCAAAGCTGCCGGCCAAGTCCCTATCGTTGCAGAAGCATTTGCCGTGATTGCTATTCAGGGGCAGCCGGTCACCATTAACCCTTCAGCTCATATCCGCGGCGGATCTGGTGTGTTGAGCCTGACCGGTGTCCCCGAGGTTCCTGGTCTGGATATCGTGACTGACTTCGCTGACTTCTCCTTCTCGGTGACCGCCTCCCGGACTGGGTCAACCTATGTCACGTATGCGGTGACAGATGGCGATGCAACAGGCTCTGGTTTGGTTCGCATTGACGTCATAGATCCGCCCGAGGTATCCGCTCAACCGATTACCTCGGCACACGCTGTGTATGTTCCTCTCCAGCAGTCCCGCACCGTCGATGTCACTGCGACCGATCGCGACCCTGCTGGGGGAGTGCTCGTGGTCACAGGAACCCTGAATGTTCCCATTGAGTCGGGTATTCAAGTTGAAGTTGTCGATCACCGACTGGTTCGTGTGACGCTGACCAAGCCACTCGATGCTGCGGTGTCCTTCGGTTATCGCGTGAGCAATGGTGTTTCTCAAAGTGAAGGCACGATTACCGTCGTGCAAACACCTGCGCCTGCAGTCGCTCAAGCGCCAGTTGCTGTTCCTGATGCAGTCGCAGTCCGCGTGGGCGACGTCATCAGCATCCCTGTGCTCACCAATGACATCCATCCCGATGGTGGTGAGCTGACCCTGGCTCCCAACCTCGATCAGGATGTTCCTTCCGGAGCTGGTTTGCTCTTTGTCTCTGGTAACCAGCTGCGCTTCCTCGCCGGAAACAACCCAGGCACCTATTCCGCTGTCTACCGCGTCAATGCAGACAACGGTCAGTGGGCCAGTGGCACAGTAACAATCTCTGTTCGTGCCATTGATGAAGACACCAACCAAGCCCCCACCCCGCGCACGGTGACTGCTCGTGCAATGTCGGGTCAGACCGTGCGGATTCCGATTCCCCTGGTAGGTATTGACCCCGATGGTGACTCGGTCCAGTTTGTGGGACTCGACACCAATCCTTTTGGATTTTTCGAGCCAGTAAATAAGGAGTTCAAATGGCGGCAATGAAGCCACGCACGGGTGACGGTCCTATGGAAGTTGCCAAAGAAGGACGTGCCATCGTGATGCGCGTACCACTCGAAGGTGGTGGCCGCTTGGTGGTTTCTTTGAACTCTGAAGAAGCAGCAGACCTAGGCGCTCAATTGGTTCAAACAGCTAAGACTGCCGGACCAACTCTTCGCCCAATCTAAATTAGTTTTTAAAAATAGCCCGCACAAATGTGCGGGCTATTTTTAAATTGTCGAAGTCTCAGGCTTTATGTATTCGCGCCCGATGACTCGCATCAACAGGATGCCATCTCCAACAGTTAACAAATTGCAATCTAGCCGGCTGTCTTTAAAAACATCTTGAACCGCCAAACGCAGACTTACAGTTCTTTGATCCCGCTGAGTCAAGTCGCCAACTTTTTGATTGCCAAGTGCGT
>ERZ1034363.597-NODE-597-length-24260-cov-12.588885_pt1 | contig 24260 bp, 27 predicted proteins | sample MGYA00520616_ERZ1034363 | MGnify/ENA primary metagenome ERZ1034363 (study PRJEB33736, sample SAMEA104284506) | Azolla filiculoides | biome: Urban; feature: Water surface; material: Ditch water | place: Netherlands | collected 2015-10-28 | depth 0-0.1 m ... | reverse complement strand
GCAGGAACAGCTTCGGCACAGTTTGAAAGTTTAAAAAATCAAATCGATCCGCATTTTCTTTTTAATAGTTTGAATGTATTGAGTTCGTTAATTGAGGAAAATCCTGAAAGTGCTCAAAAATTTACGACCTCGCTATCAAAAGTGTATCGTTATGTTTTGGAACAAAAAGATAAAGAATTGGTTTCGGTTGCTGAAGAATTAAAGTTTGCCAAAACGTACATGAATTTACTAAAAATGAGATTTGAAAACAGTATCACATTTGAAATTCCAGAAGGTTTTGATAATGAAGACGCAAAAGTAGTTCCGTTATCGTTACAATTATTGCTAGAAAACTGTATCAAACACAATGTTGTTAGCGAAGCAAAACCACTTCATGTAAAAATTTGTATCGAAAATAATCAGCTGGTTGTAACGAATAATCTTCAAAGGAAAGAAGTTTTGTCAGATAGAAAAGGCGTTGGCTTGCAAAATATTGTAAATCGATACGCCATATTAACTAAAAGAAATGTTTTGGTAGAAGAGAACGAACATGAATTCAAAATTTTTCTACCTATTTTAACCAAACAAGTAACCATCATGGAAACACAAAATATATACAACGAAAACTTTGCTTATCAAAGAGCAAAAGACAAAGTCGAACAATTAAAAGGATTTTATGGAAATTTAATTTCGTATTGCATCGTAATTCCAGTTTTGATACTAATTAATTTGCAATCACCACATAGTTTTCAATGGTTTTGGTTCCCAATGATAGGTTGGGGAATGGGATTAACTTTCCATGCGTTAGAAACTTTTGGCTACGGAAAATCGTGGGAAGAACGTAAAATCAACGAGTTAATGAATAAAGAAGATAACTCTAAAAATTGGAAATAATCATGGAAGCGAATCAATTTGACATAGAAAAATACAACAAAGCAAAAGAAAGAGTAAAAGAATTAAAAGGTTTTTACGGACATTTAGCTAGTTATGTAGTGGTTATTCCGGTTTTAATTTTCATTAATCTTTATTTTTCACCAAAACATATTTGGTTTTATTGGCCAATGTTGGGCTGGGGAATAGGTTTATTATTTCATGCTGTTGGCGTTTTTAATATCATTCCGTTTTTTGGAAAAGATTGGGACGATAAGAAGATTAAGGAAATAATGGAAAAGGAAAAAAATACAAAATGGGAATAGTTATTACCAATTAAAAACAGAAATCATGAACACACAAGACGAAATCAAATATCAAGAAGCTTTAAAACGAGTTAAAAAAATTAAAGGCTTTTACAAGCACGCAATAGTATATATTTTTGTAAATATTATGATAGTTTTTCTTAATTTTAAAAACTTAGCTCCAGGCGAAACGTATTTTCAGTTTAAAAATTTTATGACTGCTTTCTTTTGGGGAATTGGTTTAGTGGCACACGGTCTTACGGTTTTTGTACCTAATTGGATTATGGGGCAAAACTGGGAAGAACGCAAGATTAAAGAATTTATGGAGAAAGAGAAGGCTAATAAGTGGGAATAATTAGTCACAGTTTTCAGTCGCAGTTTTCAGTAAAAACTTTGCAACTTTGAAACCCTGAAACTCTAAAACTTTAAACAAAAAACAATGAATATATTAATTATTGAAGACGAAAAACCAGCAGCACGATTATTACAACGCAAAGTAGAAAAATTAGGATTGCAAGTAAATACGATGTTACATTCTGTGGAAGAAGCTATTTCATGGTTTCAAAACAATGCGCATCCTGATTTGATTTTTTTGGACATTCAATTGTCTGATGGATTGTCGTTTGAGATATTTGAGCAAATCGATATTAAAAGTGCCGTGATTTTCACAACCGCTTATGATGAGTATGCGTTGCGTGCTTTCAAACTGAATAGTATTGATTATTTATTGAAACCTATCGATGAAGAAGAACTTTCAATTGCAATTTCAAAATTCAAAAATCAATTTCAAAAAAATACAATTTCGAGTTTAGATTTTGAAGCGATAAAGCGCATGTTAGTCAATCCAGTGGAAAAGGAATACAAAAAGCGTTTTTCAGTAAAAATTGGGCAACAATTAAAAGTGATTTCAATTGATGAAGTAGAATGTTTTTACAGCGAAAATAAAGGAACGTATATTCACACTTTAGACAATCGTGATTATTTAATTGACTCGACTTTAGAAGTTGTAGAAGCAGAAATCAATCCAAAAGACTTCTATCGTGTAAGCCGAAAATTCATTGTTCCACTGAAAGCGGTAAAGGAAATTCAAGTTTATTCGAATTCAAGATTAAAAATAATTCTTCCTACATATAAAGACGACGAAGTTATTGTAGCTCGAGAACGTGTTGGTGATTTTAAAGAGTGGATTGGTTAGTTAAAAATTAAAATAAAACCTCCAATACACAAAAAATCCAATTAAAATTAGGTACAACAAACTATTTAAACTTAAGGCGATTAAAGCAAATGTATTCCAAAGTTTTTCTTTAATCAGTTTTAAATTGAATCGAATTAACGGAATTATGGCTACTAAAAGCACATAAGGTAAATAAGAAGTCAAGCTTGTTAAAGTACTAAAGGAACTTTTATACGGAGAAGCAAAATAGAAAATAGTCATATTTGTACTTAAAACATACATATAGTAGAATAAAATTAGTCCAAACGGAATTAAAAGTAATTTGATTGTATTGAAGCTATTGGTTTTTCTATTTTTTACATAATTCACTAAAAAGTAAACCGAACTCATAAAAAAGAATAATCCGCAAAATACTAAAAATAGACGTAAAATATCATTGTTATGAGGTATTTGGTATGAAGCTAATTTTTCAAATTCATCATTTTTTGGAAATAAAGAGTCTACTTTTATGAGGTGATTTCCTTTTACCAGTTCTTCTTTGATATTGAATTTAATAGTTTTATCATATTTGTGATAGAAGTATAAATTCACCGTTCCGTTAGTGTTATCCCAAATAGAAGTTAATAGTGTTCCATCACCAATTTTTTCTCTGCAAACATGCATGGTATCGGATAATTTTCGGCAAAATTCTAAATCGGTTTCTAATTTGTTATTCAAAAACAAAACACCATTTTGATAGCGTTCTAATTTTAAAGCTTCTTCTTTTGAAGTTATAGACGGACAAAAATTAGACAAAACATAACTTGCCTCATTACCCGAAATAATTTTATATGGTTCTACAACAATGTAATTTCCGGATTTATCAACATAAATGAAAACGTCTTCGATAAAATAACTATGATCATATTTTTCAATATATTTTTTTACATCTTCAACTGTTTTGCATGTGTGAAGAATGTCTTTTAGATATTGGGTTGGATTGGTTATTTTTAGACGGTTTTTGAAATAGGAATTATTATTTTCTGGATGATATGATGCTAATCTTGAAAATACCAAACCATGCTCATTCATTCCAGATTGTGGTGCATAACCATTTTTCCCATCAAATCTTGAACCCGTAAAAGCAGCACCAAAAGGAGCTTTATTGTTGCCAATTTCAAACCAAATATTGGGTGTTGTTCTCCATGCATCTTCATTACAACCCACCATAGTTTTGCCATTTTTGGTCACTTTGTACATGCTACAAGGCTTACCAAAATTCACTGAAAAAAGAAATAGTAAGGTAAGAAGAATTTTGGCGTTTTTCATAAAAATGACATTTGGTTCAATAATAAAACGATTGAACAATCAAAATGTTACATTAATGAATTATTTAGAAAATCTATGCAACGTAAACGTCATTGCTGTCAATAAAAAGAACGCCATAATTTGATGTGCTAATCCTAACCAAAGCGGCACATGGAATAACAAGGTAAAAATTCCTAGTAAAAATTGAATAAAAACAAAGACCAATAACGTTTTAACTCCGTTATCTTGTGTTTTGTCCAATACAAATTTTCTACTCTTTATGAATAAGAAAATAATCATTCCAACTACAACATAAGCGAATGTTCGGTGTATGAATTGTACACCACTTTTACCTTCTGTAAAGGCTAAAAGTAAATTCGATTTTTCTAATCGAATACTTTCATGAAAGAATTGACCGTCGCTCATTAATGGCCAATGATTGTGAATTAAACCAGCATTTAAACCAGCAACAAATCCACCATAAATAATTTGAATGATTAAAATTACCAAAGCAATTCGGGCAATTTTTCGCAATTCTAAAACAGGTAATTTTCTTTCGGGATAAATTAAATCTAAAGCTACCCAAAGTGTGTAAGCAAACGTTATAAAAGCAAATGTTAAGTGAATTGCTAATCTGAAATGACTCACGTCCGGCATGTCTTTTAAACCGCTGGCTACCATGAACCAACCCAAAAATCCTTGAAAAGCGCCCATTCCTAATAGGATGATGCATTTTTTAATTGTTTCTTTATCTAATTGTTTTTTGATTAAGAAATAAATGAATGGAATAATGAAAACCACACCAATAATACGACCAATAAAACGGTGAAACCATTCCCAAAAGAAAATGAATTTATAATCGTCTAATTGAAAATCTTTGTATTGATTTACTTTTTGATATTCTGGATATTTCTTGTATTCTTCAAAAGCTTCCACCCATTTTTCTTCTGACATAGGAGGAAAGGTGTCATTGATTAAATGCCAATCGGTCATAGATAAACCAGAATTGGTTAAACGCGTAATTCCACCAACCGTAACCATGATAAATAATAAAATACAACCAGAAAGTAGCCAGTAAATGACTGATTTATTTGTTTTCATTTTTCTTGATATTCAAAAAGCACCACAAGTTTACATAATGTGCATTTGAAAAGTGCTTTAACATATTATAATTTTTATATTTTTTTTAATCCCATTTTTGAAGCTTTCTTCAAGACAAAATCTTTAGCTGCTTCGTATTCGTTCGGAATTTCGCCTTCTAAAATAGCTTCTTTTACCGCTTCTTTTAGAACTCCAATTTCTCTACAAGGTTTTAAACCAAATAATTCCATGATTTCTTCGCCCGAAATAGGTGGTTGAAAAACACGAACTCTATCTTTTTCTTCTACTTCTACAATCTTTTCTTTTACGATGTCGAAGTTCTTGTGGTATTTCTGAAATTTCTTTGGATTTTTTGTAGTGATATCTGCTTTGCATAAGGTCATCAAACTATCAATATCTTCGCCTGCATCAAAAACCAAACGACGAACTGCACTATCAGTTACAATATCCTCGGCAATTACAATTGGTCGTGAACTCATCGTTACCATTTTTTGCACGAATTTCATTTTATGATTCAACGGCATGTGCAAACGTTCAAATATTTTTTTGACCATTTTACCACCTAAAAATTCATGTCCGTGAAACGTCCAACCTTGTTTTTTGTTGAATCTTTTGGTTGGGGCTTTTCCAATATCGTGTAACAATGCCGACCAACGTAACCAAACGTCATCTGTATTTGGACAAATATTATCGACTACTTCTAGCGTGTGATAAAAATTATTTTTGTGTGTGTGACCTTCAACCTCTTCGACATTATTTAAAGCTGTCAATTCAGGTAAAATAATGTCTAATAAACCCGTTTGGTACAAATGTAAAAATCCAATAGAAGGCTTTTCAGAAGCTAAAATTTTATGCAATTCATCAACAATTCGTTCGCCAGAAATGATGTTGATTCTATCTTTATTTTTCGAAATCGCCTCTAAAGATTCCGATTCGATTTCGAAATTCAATTGCGTAGCAAAACGAATGGCGCGCATCATTCGTAACGGATCATCTGAATAGGTAATATCTGGATTTAAAGGTGTTTTGATGATTTTGTTTTTCAAATCTTCTACACCATTGAAAGGATCAACTAAATCACCAAAGTTTTCAGAATTCAATGAAAAAGCCAATGCATTTATCGTAAAATCTCTTCGTTCTTGGTCGTCTTTTAACGTTCCGTTTTCTACAAGAGGGTTTCGGCTATCGTGTGTGTATGATTCTTTTCGAGCACCCACAAATTCCACATCAATGTCATCGTAGCGTAACATCGCTGTTCCATAGTTTTTAAAAACTTGCACTTTTGGATGAAATGGAATTAATTCGGAAACTTTTAAAGCTAGTTCAATTCCGCTACCAACGGCCACGATGTCGATGTCTTTTTTATGGTCTCTGTTTAGTACTATATCGCGAACAAAACCACCAATCACATAGCATTCCAAGTTAAGTTCTTGTGCTGCTTGCGAAATGATTTTGAAGATGTTATGTTCTAAATGTTGTTTATAATTCATGCTTTAATTTGAAAATTTGAAAATTAGTTAATTTGAAAATTGCTTTATTTTCAAATCTTCAAATCTTCAAATTATTATTTTCTAATCACTTTTACTTGACTATCTAAACCTAATTTGATAATCGTAGAAGGATTTTTGCAAACTTTATCGTGGTGCAAATTTACTACATAGTCCACACCTTTTATAATTTCGGGACTAATTTCTTTGAAAGTTTTTGGAGTAGGTTCGCCCGAAATATTTGCTGAGGTTGAAACCAATGGTTTTTTCATGCGTTCCATCAACTTAAAACAGAATGGTTCAGTCACTATTCGAACGCCCAAAGTGCTATCTTCCGCAACGATATTTTTGGCAACATTTCGAGGATTATCTAAAATTAAAGTGGTTGGTTTTTCCGATAAATCTAGAATTTGCCAAGCCACATCAGGAATTTCTTTGAAAACGTTGTACATCATGCGCTCGCCGTTCATTAAAACAATCATGCTTTTTGTTTCTTCACGTTGTTTTAAAGCGTAGATTTTTTTTACAGCTTCTTCATTTGTGGCGTCGCAACCAATTCCCCAAACGGTATCGGTTGGATATAAGATGATGCCTCCATTTTTAATGACTTCGAATGCGTTGTGAACTTCGGTGTTGATATCCATCTTATAGATTTAAATAATTGAATGCTTTTTCTGCAAATTTAAGATTACTTTCTCTACATTCTGCCAAAAGCCCATCATAAGTTGTTCCCTCATTCAAATGATGTAAAGCCTCATCAAAAGTTGAAATGATTGGCTGATGTTTAAAATCGTAAAATTTTGAAGAATTAGGTATTGCAATAACTTTCTTTTCCATCAACATAGCCCAATACATGGTGTGGTAACTATCAGTAATAATATTTTCTGAACTTCCAATGAATGCAATTAAATCTTCTAAATTAGTGGTGTTTGAAGAAGTAGCAAAATTTTGATATTTTTTAGTAATGCTTTCTTTTTTTAATGTGTCTTTGTGAAAAACAACGCCAACTTCATTTTTAACTTCAAATTTTTGGTCAAAAATAGGATGCATGCAACTTACACAAGGTACATATTCGCCAGGCATGTTGTAATCTCTGGTTCCAACTAATCCAAATTTATTGATGTCAATATTGTATTTTGAAACTTTACCATATGTTTTTGGCGATTTTTCGTTGTGACCAACTCCCCAAAGCACTATTTTCTTTCCTTTAGTAGTTAACTTTTCAAACATTTTCATTTGCATCACAAAACCATCACGATTTAATAAACCGCCACCACCTATAATTAAAGAACGTTCAGAAATTTCATTAATAAAATGAGTTCTCACTTCTTTATCTTCACTTTTGTAATCAAAAATATCCAGACTTTTGCCTTTTAAAACATCAAAATAATGATGTGGAGCACAATAAAAATCTCCAATATTTTTTTTATCGATTCTATGAATATTAACCACATCGTTGTTGTGTTGTTCCTTTTCTAAAATAGATTGGACAACACTTCTCTTGATTAAATTTCGTTTTATGGATTTGAAGATATTCATGAAGGATCTTTTTTTGATACCACAAAACTATAAATTATTTTATATTTGAAGGTAAATCGCCAACATTGTTTTATTTTCGCATTATGAAAAGTACTTTTAATCCCGAATTTTTAGATAAAAAAGAAGTCATCCAAAATTGTGTAACTAACTATTACAATTTAGGCACTTTTATTTATGAAGGAAATAGAAATAGCATCAAGATTTTTGATTTAGAAGACAGTACAATTTGTATCAAAGCATTCAAAAAACCACATCTTTTTAATAAAATAATGTATACTTACTTTAGAAAGAGTAAAGCAAAGCGTTCTTTTGAATATGCAAAATTATTGTTAGAAAAGGGAATTGGAACGCCAAAACCAATTGCTTATTATGAAAATTTTGATAGTTTAGGATTAAACGACAGCTATTATGTTAGCGAGTTTCTAAAGAGCGATTTTAGATATCGAGAACTTTTAAAAATGGAAGATGAGGTAAAAAAAGAAGCTGTTTTAAGACAGTTTGTTGCTTTTACCTATAAGTTACACCAAGCTAATATTGAATTTATTGACCATTCTACTGGAAATACTTTGATAAAAGATTTAGGAAACGGACAATACGCTTTTTATTTAGTAGATTTAAATAGAACCAATTTTGATAAAAAATTGACTTTTGAAGAGCGCATGAAAAACTTTTCAAAATTAACTTCAAGCGAAGTTATCATTGCTATTATGAGCGATGAGTATGCAAAATTGTCAGGAGAAAATAAAGAAATGGTTTTCAATGCTATGTGGAAAGCTACAAAAGAATTTCAGCATCAGTTTTACAGAAAAAAAAGACTGAAAAAGAAATTAAAGTTCTGGAAAAAGTAGTATTTTCACTTTTTAATTCATTAGATGAAATTATCTGTTATTATTACTACCTACAATTCGGAAGAATGGCTTGCAAAAGTTCTCGAAGGTTATTGCAACCAAACCGAGAAAGATTTTGAAGTAGTAATTGCAGACGATGGTTCCACTGAAAAAACGAAAGAGGTTATTGCTTCTTTTTCATCTAAATTTAAGTATCCCATTATACATGTTTGGCAACCTGATCAAGGGTTTCAAAAGTGTAAAATACTCAATAAAGCGGTTCTAAAAACTACTACTGAATATTTGCTTTTTACTGATGGCGATTGTATTCCAAGAAAAGATTTTGTAGCACAACATTTAAAGTATAAAGAAGAAGGATATTTTCTTTCAGGAGGTTATTTTAAATTACCACTGTCTATTTCTAAGTTAATTTCGTTTGAAAATATTAGAAAGCAAGATTGTTTTTCAATTCGTTGGTTAACCAAAAACGGATTTAAGTATAGTTTTAAACTCTCAAAACTGACAAAAATCAATCTTTTTGCTCAATTTATGAATTGGATTACGCCTACTAAAAAAACATTCAATGGTCATAATACGTCTTGTTTTAAAAAGGATTTGTTAGCCGTAAATGGTTTTAATGAAGATATGAAATACGGTGGATTAGACAGAGAATTAGGCGAGCGTTTGTTCAATTTAGGAATTTTGTCAAAACAGATTCGATATAGTGCAATTTGTATTCATTTAGACCACGAAAGAGGCTATTTTAGTCAGGAAGAATGGAATAAAAATCTTGAAATTAGAAATTACAACAGCAAGCATAATATCATCAAAATCAAAAACGGAATAGAAAAACTATAGTTTAAACATTTTATTGATTTTGTATCTTCTGAATAAAGATAATTTTCGTCTATCAGGAACGCCATTTCTTTTAATATACTCTTCAACCGCTTTAACCATGCGTTCTGCCGATTTCCCATCGTTATATGGATGGTAATTGTTGTAGATTTCTTTTCTCGTTTTTGAAAAAGGATCTTCGGTTAAATTAGAAGCTACTAAACTTTCTAATTGGTTGTAATCAAAGCTATTTTCCCAAACAATATTTTCTGAAATATTTTTAAACGTAATGACAGGTTTATCAAGTAATAAAAACTCATAAATCACCGAAGAAGTATCACTAATCATAATATCAGCCATTAAAAGAAACTTGATAATATTTTTTTCAGTTTCAAAAATAATATTTGGAGTTTCTTGTGCTAATTTTCGATATACTTCTAACCAGTTTTCAGCCATCAAAGGATGGAATTTCAGTAGAATAAGGTAATCAGGATGGTTTTTAGCTAATGATTTAATTTGGTCAACTAAATGAGGAGCTGATGTTAATTTTGGTGAAAATGTTGGCGCATAAAGTAAAACTTTAGAAGCTTTATTTTGCTCTAAAAGCAGCTGTTTTTCAGCTTCATATTTGGCTTTTTCAGTTCCGTAAATGTCAAGTTTTGGCCAGCCGGTTTCAATGACTTCAAAATCCTTGTATTTGTTTTTGAATTCAATAAATCTTTTGGTGAAAAACGGACCTTGTGTTAAATACAAATCGAAATAATGACGAATTCTAAAATGCCCTTTTTTCTCTCCAGCCAAACCATGAAATACCTGAACTTTTACACCACGTAAATAATGTGGTACTTCGTTTCCAGGAACAAAAATGGCATCACTTTGATACGTGATTAATTCACCAATTGAAGTGGTATAAGGTTCGTTTTTATAAGGATAATCTTGAATTATTTTTGGATTTACATACCAAATATACTCGTGTCCGTTATCAACTAAATACGTTTTTATGGGTTCTAAAATCCCAAAAGCATAATTATTTTGACAAAACAAGACACATTTCATGATTAGAACAATTTGTTTACGTTTTCTAAATCTTCCACAAAGTCAATTTCCATACAATTGTATTTAGAAATATCAACTGCTTGAATTTTAATATTGTCTTTTTCAATGGCTAATTCTAATCCTCTTTCAAAATAATCATTCACATCACATTCTTCTAAACGATTAATAAATGCCTGAATGTCATTAGAAGAAATAAAGTTGATTCCAACTGCTTCACCCAAACCATTTTTTACGGTTTTAGAAAGTTCATCAATAAAACCATCTTTTAAAGTGTATTTTACTTCTTCATCGGCTACTTTACTTGTGTTTACCGCAACAAATGAAGTGTTAGATTCAATATAAGGGTTTAAAATATCAAGTAATTTTCCATCAAAAACCACATCACCATTGAACCATAAAACACTATTTCTTCTATATTTTTTTAGAGCTCTAACTAAACTTTTTGACGTATTAGTTTGATCAAAAAACGGATTATAGATATACGTTAATTCTGGAAAACGTTCCATGATTAAGTCTTTTTTAAAACCAATAACAACATTAATATCATCAATATCATATTTTGAAGAAATGTTGTCAATTTGAGTTTCCATAATGCTCTTTCCATTTTTCAATGGCGTTAATGGTTTTGGAAATGGATTTCCTAATCTTGAGCCAATTCCAGCCGCGAGAATTACTATTTTCATATTTTTTTTGGGTTTAAAAAACGAATTTCAAAGGTAACTTTATTTTTTATTTACGAAAAGTATTTTTTTTGATTTTATAAGTCAAATCTTTGTCTAAATTTGTGATGTTAAAAAAATGTGAAATTTTAATTCATTTATGGAAGCAGCATTTATAGAAAAGTTTATCTCAAAATATCCAAATTGGTCTGTAAAGTCAGATTCAACTGTAACTTTTGATTTTTTATTAATTAGTAAAGTTACTGGTAATGATGATGAACTAATTGCAATTCTATCCGAATTAAACGAAGCATTTAAAAACGCCAACTATACCATTGAAATTAGTAATTTCAAAACCTACGAAATCAAAGTTAAAGAAGTTCAAACTCCTAAGAAATATAGAAGAATGTATACTTCAGGTTGTTTTGATATTTTTCATTATGGTCATTTGAATATTTTGAAAAAGACGAAAGAACTATGCGATTATCTTATTGTTGGTGTTTCTACAGATGAATTAATCGAAAAAGAAAAAGGAAGATTACCTGTTATTCCATTTCATGAACGAATCAATGTAGTTAAAGCCATTAAATATGTTGATGAAGTAATTCCGCAGGTAGATAAAAACAAGCAAAAAGTGGTTGATGAATACCAAATTGACGCTATTTCTGTAGGTGATGATTGGAAAGGAAGATTTCCAGCAACTTCTTGCCCTGTAGAATATTTTGCTTACACCGAAAATGTAAGTAGTACTATTTTAAAACAAACCCTAAGATTAGATAACAAATCCTAAGCTAAAGCTTTGTCATCTGTAGCTGTATTCCAATCTTTTACCGGTGTTTGCCAGTTACCGTAACGATAGGTTAAATAGTCGTCTGTTAATTCAGGTGTACTATAATCAAATCCTTTGAAAGGAAGAGTTCCAAAGTTTTCGTAAAATTTAGTTGGAACAAACTTTGTTTTATTTGCAATTTCCCAATAGTGTTTGTCTTCGATAGGGTATTTGATGAAAATATCAGCACAAACCTTACCTTTTAATAAACCAAAAAAACGTTTTTCGCGAATTTTTATCATGCGTAAAGTTCCCGCTTTAAAAAAATCATTAGACACTTCAAAATGTCTAGTTTTTACACGATAACCTGCTTTTTTAAGTGCAACAATAAAACTTTCTAATTTATCATTTTGAGTAGATTTCACCGAAAAATCAATATCGTTATCCCAAGGCAATAAACGATTTTCTCTTCTTATTCCTAAAAGTGTTCCGCCTTCAATCCAATATTCAATATTGCAAGAATTAAATATCTTCGCTATGTTTTCAAGCATTCGCTCTGCAACAAGCATGTTTTTTCCTTCAAGCGTAATATTGTACATAATTAGGTTTTATAAGTTTGAATTTAGAAAGATAGTCAGATTATCTAAATTTTCTAGTTTATTGTAATGAAAAGTTGTAATTCCTATTGATTTCGCTGAAGCAACGGCATCTGGATTATGCTCAAAATAAACAACTTCTTCTGTTTTTAGATTGAAATGTTGCAACATTTTTACAAAGTAATCCGAATCGGTTTTATTAGGATTATGAGCCAAAGAAAAAACAGGATAAGGCATATTTACAATACCAAACGTAACCAATTCTTCCTCATTAGCATTGGTTAAAATGATTTTGTTATTTGGATAAGAATCAAGTAACTTCTTTAAATCGAAATTAATTCCTTCTTCAGTAACAAAAGTGTTCCAAGCATCGACTAAAATGGTTTTCATTTGAGATTGTTTTTTAAGAATACGTCCAATTCTTGCATGAAAAATTCGGGTTGAAAAGCTTTGTAATAAAAAGCATAATTTTCATGAAATTCTTTTCTTTTCTTTTCTTTAAAAAGTTCGGGTTGGTAATCGTTTAAATGAACCGCTTTATTAATGATTCCGTCATCAAAAATACTCCAACTTTCTTTTTTAATCCATGGTGAAAAAATAGTAAAAGACGGTTTCTTCAAGGCTTTTGCAATATTAACAGCTCCACCATCATTTCCAATAATCAAAGAGCAATGGTGCATAATCTTGATAAACGAACGCAAATCGCTACCAATTAAATCTAGCACAATATGTTGTTTGGTTTTTTCATTACATTTATTGTAGATAGAATGCGCTTCTTTTTGTTGTTTTGGCGTGTAATTAAAAAGAATTTTCACATCGTAATTTTTCGCTACAAAATCAATCAATTTTACCATGTAATCTTCAGGATACGTTTTACTTACTTCGCTTCCTAAAATGCTTATCATGATTACTTTTTCAGAAGCTAAATCAATTCCGTGTTGTTTAAAAACGGGAATCATTTCAGCTTTTTCAGAATCCAATAAATGCAATTTTGGAAAAGGATCAATTGTATTCTTTTGGATTAATTTTTCAAACAAATTAATTCTTCTTTCAATAGCCAAACCATAATATGATTTAGGTTTGCTATGGTGTTTCTCTTTTTGATTGTAGGCAATTCCTAAGCCTTTATTGAGATAACCAATTCTTTTAGAAGCACCTGAAAAAAGAGTAATCAAGCTGCTTTCTAATTTGGCATAAGGATCAATCACGATATCGTATTTTTTACGTCTAATTTGAAGTAAAAACTTAAAAAAAGAAATGTAATTCGCTCTGAATTTATCTTCAAAGAGAATTACATTATCGATATACGGATTGTTTTCTATAACCGGAGTTGTAAATGAATTTACTAAGTAATCCACTTGGGCATCAGGGTATTCTTTCTTTAGATTTTCGCAAATCATAGAACTAATCAACACATCACCAATCATTTTTTGTTGGACTACAAGTATTTTCATCTGCGCTTAAATTAATTACACCGCTACGTTATATTCTCTCAATGCATCATTCAACGAAGTCTTCAAATCCGTTGAAGGTTTTCTTTGTCCAATGATAATTGCACAAGGCACTTGATAATCTCCAGCCGGGAATTTCTTCGTATAACTTCCAGGAATTACAACAGAACGAGCTGGAACGACCCCTTTATATTCAATAGGTTCATCACCTGTTACGTCAATAATTTTAGTAGAACCTGTCAAACATACATTCGCACCTAAAACGGCTTCTTTTCCTACGTGAACACCTTCTACCACAATACATCTTGAACCGATGAAAGCGCCATCTTCAATAATTACTGGAGCGGCTTGTAAAGGTTCTAATACACCGCCAATTCCAACACCACCCGAAAGGTGAACATGTTTTCCAATTTGCGCACAACTTCCTACGGTAGCCCATGTATCTACCATCGTACCTTCATCAACATAAGCACCAATGTTTACATAACTTGGCATCAAAATTACTCCCGAAGAAATATAAGCACCATATCTAGCAACGGCATTTGGAACTACACGAATTCCTTTTTCTGCGTAATTGCGTTTCAACAACATTTTATCGTGATATTCAAAAATACCCGATTCCCAAGTTTCCATTTTTTGAATAGGGAAGTACATCACTACTGCTTTTTTAACCCATTCGTTTACTTGCCAGCCATTTTCAACTGGTTCGGCTACACGAAGTTTTCCGCTATCTAATAATTCGATAACTTCTCTAATGGCTTTTTGCGTAGTTTCTTCTTGTAATAAAGCACGATTTTCCCATGCTTGTTCTATTGTTGCTTGTAAATTGGTCATGATAGTAAAAATTTGTGATGCAAAGATAAATCATTTGTTTGAAAGCAAAAATCAATAGTTTAAAGTTTGAAGTCTATTTTGTGAAACAAATGCCTTATTTTTGTAAAAAAAATCAAATGCCACGAATTTTAGCCATAGATTACGGAATCAAACGAACAGGAATTGCCGTTACAGATGAAATGCAGATGATAGCTTTTGGGCTAACCACAATTCCATCCGAAACTGCAATTGCGTTTTTAAAAGACTATTTTTCGAAAGAAAAAGTAGAACGAGTAATCGTTGGCGAACCAAAACAAATGGATGGAACACCTTCGCAAAGTGCTGAAATTATCAATGCATTTGTGGCAAAATTTCAAGCAGCTTTTCCAGAAATGCCTGTTGATAGAGTAGATGAGCGTTTTACATCAAAAATGGCATTTCAAACCATGATTGACAGCGGTTTAAAAAAGAAACAACGTCAAAATAAAGCTTTGGTTGACGAAATTGCCGCAACAATTATGCTTCAAGATTATTTACATTATAAAAAATAGTACTTTTGCACGAAATTTGATGTAACAAATCCGATTTTAAGTTTACAAATAATAAAATTTACAAAATGATTTTACCTATATACGGATATGGAGAACCAGTACTGCGCAAAGTTTGTGAAGAAATTACGCCAGAATATCCTAACCTAAAAGAAACGATTGCTAATATGTATGACACGATGTATCATGCACACGGCGTTGGATTAGCTGCTCCACAAGTTGGATTAGCCATTCGTTTGTTTGTAATAGATACGGAACCTTTTAGTGATAGCGATGATATTTCTAAAGAAGAAGCGGCTTTAATGAAAGAATTTAAAAAAACATTCATTAACGCAAAAATTATCAAAGAAGAAGGTGATGTTTGGGGATTTAATGAAGGTTGTTTGAGTATTCCAGATGTGCGTGAAGATGTTTTTCGTCATGATACGATTACAATTGAATATTTTGATGAAGATTTCAATAAGAAAACAGAAGTATATGATGGTTTAATCGCACGCGTTATCCAACATGAGTATGACCACATTGAAGGAATTTTATTTACCGATCACTTATCAATGTTGAAAAAGAAGTTAATTGGGAAGAAATTGCAAAACATTATGGATGGTAAAGCAAGACCCGATTATAAAATGAAATACGTAAACAAAAAAGGACGTTAATTAGTGATTCGTTAATAGTGAAAAGTAAATAACTATTTTAACTAAACTTTTTCACTTTTCACTTTTCACATTTCACTTTAAATAATATATTTGCCAACCTTAATAAGTAAGAAAAATGAGCATTCAAAAAATATTAGCAGTTTCTGGGAAACCAGGTTTATATGAATTAAAAATTCAAACTCGTACAGGATTTGTAGCCGAATCTTTATTAGACGGAAAGAAAATAACAGTAGGAATGAGAGCTAACGTAAGTTTGTTATCAGAAATTGCAGTGTACACGTATTCAGAAGAAGTGCGTTTAGCAGAAGTTCTAAAAGCAATTGCAACTAAAGAAAACGACGGTTTAGCAATGTCTCACAAAGAGGATGATGCTAAATTAAAAGCATATTTCAGAGAAATTTTACCAGAATTTGATGAAGACAGAGTATATGCTTCTGACATCAAAAAAATCTTAAATTGGTACAATTTATTACAGCCTAAAGGTTTTGTTTCTGTTGAAGCTTTATCTAAAGAAGTAAAAGAAGAAGAAACTCCAGCTGCTGAATAAGTAGTTGAAAACTATATTTTAAAATCCTGCGTTTTCCACGTGGGATTTTTTATTTTTACGATATTATTTCCATCAATATAGTACAGACAAGTCAATGACTTGTCTCAACGTCAAATAAACATCACCAATAATGAACACACGCCAACAACAACTGCAAGCTTTCAATCGACTTTTAGATATTATGGACGATTTGCGCGAAAAATGTCCGTGGGATAAAAAGCAAACGCTCGAAAGTTTACGTCATTTGACGATTGAAGAAACCTACGAATTAGGCGATGCTATTTTAGATAACGATTTACAGGAAATTAAGAAAGAGTTGGGCGACGTGTTGTTGCACATTGTGTTTTATGCGAAAATTGGTAGTGAAACCAATGCGTTTGATATTGGTGATGTAGCAAATTCGATTTGTGACAAATTAATCGATCGTCATCCTCATATTTATGGCGATGTGGTAGTGGCTGACGAAGAGGAAGTAAAGCAAAATTGGGAGAAACTAAAACTGAAAGAAGGCAAAAAATCAGTTTTGGAAGGTGTGCCTAAAAGTTTACCAGCATTAGTAAAAGCAAGTCGCATTCAAGACAAAGTAAAAGGTGTTGGATTTGATTGGGAAGAACCGCACCAAGTTTGGGACAAAGTACAAGAAGAGCTAAGCGAACTCCAAGTTGAGGTACAAGCCGGCAATCAAGACAAAATAGAAGCCGAATTTGGCGACGTTTTGTTCTCTATGATAAACTACGCCCGATTCTTAAAAGTAAACCCTGAAGATGCTTTAGAACGTACCAACAAAAAATTCATCAAACGTTTCCAATATTTAGAAAGCAAAGCCACCGAATTAGGCAAACCTTTAATGGATATGACTTTGGCGGAAATGGATGTTTTTTGGGAAGAAGCGAAGAAGCTTTAGTATTCAGTGGTCAGTCTCAGTGTTCAGTAATAGTCGTCAGTTCGAGTGATTTCGTAGAAATCGTATCGAGAACTATTCGTAATTCATAATTTTTAATTCATAATTCACATGTACTACGCAGTAATTTTTACCTCTACTAGAACCGAAGTGGAAGCAGGTTATACCGAAATGGCAATTAAAATGGTGGAATTAGCAAAAGCCCAACCTGGATATATAGGTATGGAAAGCGCACGAAGCGAAATTGGAATTACTGTTTCCTATTGGGAAAGTTTGGAAGCCATAAAAAACTGGAAAGCCAATATGGAACATTTAGAAGCGCAAGAAAAAGGCAGAACTACTTGGTACAAAAATTACAAAGTACGCATTGCTAAAGTGGAACGCGAATATGAGTTTTAAAGGGTGATTTAAACTCAATGTTGCCAATTAGTTTGTCATGCTGAGGTAACGAAGCATCACATAAAGTTTATTAATGTGTATTCTAATAAGGTATGATTATAAAAATATTTTTTGTAGTTCAATTCTTATTTCAGAAATAAGATTTTTAACTTCTTCATTATTCAGAGCATATATTGTATCAATTGTTTTTTTTATTTTTTCAAGTTCTTTTTTAAATTTATCTATATTAATGTTGTCTTTATTAACTAATTTTAAATTTTTAAGAGCTAATTTTAAATTAGCAATGCACGTTTCATAATGATTTATTTCTTCTGAATTTTCTTTAATTTTTTTACGTCGTTTTGCAGAGTTACCATGTCTATCGGCTGCATATAAATAAAATCTGAATGCTTTTTCATAATCTTTTTCTTTTTCAAAATGAATACCTATAGATGTGTTTAAATTTCCATTTGCACTTTTCAATTCAGAAATAGTTTTTGATAATTTTTTCTTTTGTTTTTTTACTTTGTTTCTTTGTTCCGATAGTTTAAACTCTACTTCTTCATTAATCTTTAACATTTCATATTTGAAAATACCAAAAGACCCCAAAGCAAATAATGCAAGAATACCAGATACAATTAAAGTGAATCTTTCACCTTGATCAGATAAAGCTACAGAGTAATAATCTTCTTTAACTTTATAATGAATAAGTTCTTTGTTTAGTGAATCGTTTGATTTTATTAATGATTCTAAACGACTAATTTTTCTTTCAAGATTTACTGAGTATGAACTATCAACTTTGTTTTGGTTATTGTTTTTTGAGTATGAATTTATTGAAAAAAAAAGCAGTAAAAGAATAAGAGTGTTGGTTTTCATATTGTTATATTTCAAATAATGTTTTATAATTCTTTTGATAATTTATTTTTTTCAATTTGATTAAATGAATCTTTTACTTTTTCAATTTTTTCTTTTTTTTGAACTTCAATATTCATTTTTTCTTTCCATTCATTGTTAATTTCCTCATTAGAAGATTTTGTAAGTGAAATGCTTTGATAAGATAATACAACAAATTCTTTTTCGGTTTTAATCCTTAATTCATTATCATTATTGTCAAATTCATCTTTGAAAAATGTTTCATGTTTTAATGTAATAAGTACATCATCAATAATCCAATAGTATCTTATGAATTTATATTCATTTTCAAGATAGTATTTATTAGAAATATCTTTTGTCATTGAACTATTCTCTTGAAAATTAAATTTACCATATTTTGAGTTTAAATTTTCCAGTAGATTGTTAAAAGTTGTTGTAGTTGATTCATATTTATCATTAATACTGTTTTGTAAGTTTAATTCTATTTCGTGATTTTTTTGCTTTAATGATATTGCTTCTTTATATAACTTCTTGTGTATGTTTTCTATCTCAATTTGAACACCCATTGTAGAGTTATTAAATTCTGAAAATGTAACATAGAAAGGTTGAGTATTATCTCCAACTGAGATTTTGTTTTTTTTAGATTTTTTACTTAATTTTTCTTGATTTAATTGTATTGGCTTGAACATTTCAAAACCGAACATTGTTTTAAATTCATTGTTTAAGTTTTTATTATTCAAATAATAATTATCAATAATACTATCTGCTTCATTGTATTTAAAGCATGAATAATTTGTTGGTAGTTCAAATTCTATCTTTTTACAAGAAACAAAAAGAATAATAAATGTTGAAAATATAAATAATTTTAATAATTTTTCTTTCATGAGTTTTTATTTTAAACTGTATTTCCACAAATATACCCAAATTCCCACAAACTCAATTACAGATTTTCTGTACATTTTTAAAAAAGAATAAAAAAATCCCGAGCCTAAACTCGGGATTCTATCTTACATATTTTTAATTTGCTGTAGTTTTTCTTTCCACAATTTCAAGTCGTCTTTGTGGCGTTCAATGTTTTTCTGAACTTCTTTAATAAAAGGATTTTCACCTTTCGAACTACTGCTAATAAACTGAATATTGTTTTCTAATTGGAAAATTTCGCTTTGTACTTCGTCGATTTTTTTTCTAATAAAGAATTGCTCTTGTTCTAAAGCGCGTTTGTCGTCTCCTTCTGATAATTGCTCTAAACGGTTGCTAAAACGCATCATCTCGGTGTCTTTTTTAGACATACTTAGTTTTTCAAATAAGGCATCTAAAATCTTATTGAATTTTCCTTCAATGTGTCTGCGGTTAAATGGCACTTTGCCAAATGTTTTCCAAGTAGCAATGTGTGCTTTTATGGCATCTAAATCAGCTTTATGCTCTCCAGAAAGTGTAAAATCTTTTAATTCTTCTAAAAAGGCTTTTTTCTTTTCAAATGCTTCTACTTCTTCGCTACTTTCAGCGTTTCTTGCTTCGTGCATTCTATCAAAATAAGCATTACATGCATCTTTAAAATCTTTCCAAATGCTGTCTGAATATTTACGAGGTACGTGACCAATCTTTTTCCAATCGTCTTGAATTTTCTTCATAATTGGCGTTGCAGTATTGAAATCGGTACTTTCTTGTAATGATTTTGCTTGTTCAACTAAAGCTAATTTTTTAGTCAAGTTTTCGTGTTGCTCGTGCTTAATATCTTTGTAAAACACGTTTTTGTGCACATTGAATGCTCTAACCGCATTTTTGAATTTTGCCCAAGTATCTTCAGTAACTTCCGCTGGTACTTTTCCTGCTTTGAAAAAGGCTTCGCGCAAAGTTTCTAACTTTTTAATTTGTGCTTGCCATCCACTGTGCGAATCGATTTTTTCGGTTCCCAAAGCTTCAATTTGAGCAATAATTTCGTTTTTAACGGCTAAGTTTTCAGTTTCTTTACCTCTGGCAACGGCATATAATGCTTCACGTTTATCGTGCATTTGTTTGGTAATTTCACTGAATTCGTTCCAAATTGCTTCTCTGTGTTCTCTGTCAACTGGACCAATTTCTTCTTTCCATACACGGTGTAACAATTGCAACTCGCGGAAAGCTTTCATAACGTCTTCTTCGTTTAGTAATTCCTTCGCTTTAGCAATAATGTGTTGCTTTTGTTCTAGATTGTTTTTTAAATCTAAATCGCGCGCTTCCTTGTCTAAATGCATTACATCGTAAAAACGCTCTGTGTGAAAATGATAATTGTTCCACAAGATGTTGTATTTATCTCTTGGAATCGCTCCAGCATTTTTCCAACGTTCACGAATGTCATTCGCTTTTTTAAACATGTCGCCAATGTTAGAATCACCAGAATCGATGAGTTGTTTTAACTCTTCAATCAACGCTTCACGAACCGCAAAGTTGTGTTCTAAATTATTTTGTAATTGTTTAAAATGTTTGGCTTTATTTGCTTTATAGTCGTTAAAAATTTTATCAAATTTATTTTTTAAAGGGAAATGGTACTCAAAATCAACACCTTCTTCGTTGTTTTGCGCATTGAATTCCTCTCTTTTTTCATCTATAAAATGATGGTATTTGTCTGAAAAAGCTTTTCTGATTCCTTCAGCATGGTCTTTAATAGCCATTACCTTTTCGTTGTCAACTAGTTTTTCTAGTTCGTCTGTTAATTCTTCCATCGACAAGGCATCGTAATCCAGCATTGGGATTTCGTGCTTTTCTTTTATCGAATCATCTTCATTTTCTTCTGCATTCGAATTATCAATTTCTTCTAAAACTGATTGACTAATAATTGTAACATCATCTTGTTGTTCGATTTGTTGTTCAATTGGGTCTTGTCCGTCTGCGTTTTGCAGGTTATCGTGTTGTGCTTCTGACATTGTATAAATGCTTAAGGTTACTATTAAGGTGTGAAGATAGTAAAGCACTACGAAAATTCAAAAAAAATCGACTAATTATCTGTTATTTTCTTTGAAACGATATTTTTAGATAGAAATTAGGGCTTAACTTCGATACGATTTGATGTTTGTTAAGTAAATTTAAAGCTTAAAAACAACTACTCATTCCATATTTTCCAAGCTTTTTCCGCTTGAAATACTAGCATATCATAGCCGTTTTTAGTTTTTGCTCCCTGTTCTTTGGCTTTTTTCAAAAAAGTAGTTTCTTCTGGATTGTAAACCAAATCATAGGCGATGTGTTTTTTGGTAAACAAACTGTAGTCTAAATCTGGACAATTTTCAACATTTGGATGTGTTCCAACAGGAGTTGTATTGATGATAATGTGATATTCATCAAAAACTTCAGCATTTAAATCGCTATAACCAAATTGAAATTCGTCTGGAGTTCTAGAAACAAAATCATATTCAATTTTTAGTTTTCGCAGCGCATATGCAACTGCTTTACTTGCTCCTCCAGTTCCAAGTATCAATGCCTTTTTGTGATGATCTTTTAATAGTGGCGAAAGTGTTTTTTTGAAACCATAATAATCGGTATTGTAGCCTTTTAATTTTTTCTTTTTAGAAACAGTAACGCAGTTTACGGCACCAATTATTTTAGCAGTTTTAGAAAGTTTATCTAAAAGCGGAATGATTTCTTCTTTGTATGGAATAGTAACATTAAACCCCATCAAACCTTTTGTTTCATTAACAATTTTAGGAAATTCTTTGATGGAAGCTATATCGTAATTTTTGTATTCACAATTGTCAAAATGACCAATTTCAAATTTTTCGGTAAAATATTTTTGAGAAAAAGAATAACTAATGTTTTGACCAATGAGGCCAAATTTTAGCTGTTTTTTATTTTTCTTTTTCATTGTGTGAGTTTTATGAATGATACTAATCAAAATTAGTTAGTATTTCACTATTTAATGTTAGGAGAATGTTATTTTTTAAGCAGTTTTTTCCTGATTTTTCTTTTTGAACAATTTAATAACAATTGGCAATACAGAGATAATAATTATGGACAAAACCACCTTTTCAAAGTTTTCTTTAACCCAAGGCACTTGACCTAAAAAATAACCTAAAAAGGTAATACTTGTAACCCAAATCACGGCTCCAGTAATGCAATACATGATGTATTTGTAATATTGCATACTACCTGCACCTGCAACAAAAGGCGCAATAGTTCTTACAATTGGAACAAAACGTGCCATAATAACTGCTTTTCCTCCATTTTTTTCAAAAAACTGTTCGGTTTGTGTGATGTATTCTTTTTTTAGAAAAAGTATTTTTTGTTTTTTCTTGATAAGACCACCAAATTTTTTCCCAACGAAATAATTGACATTATCGCCTAAAAGTGCTGCAATTATTAACAAAGGAATTATAATTGTCATACTTAATTGTCCAGTAGTTGCTGCAATTACTCCAATAGCAAAAAGCATTGAATCGCCTGGCAATAAAGGCATTACTACAAATCCTGTTTCAACAAAAACAACTAAGAAAAGTATGAAGTAAATTAAATTATCGTATTGTTTAATTAATTCTTGAATTACGGTTAATGGGTCTTTTAGAAATTCTAATAAAAATTCAATTAATTCCATGTGTTTTTTGGGGACTATTTTTTAAATTTTGCAATTTGGTTTTGTACTTCTGTTCTTTCCCAAACAACTGGAAAATAATCTTTTAATACGGTTTTATTTTTGTAATTTAATCGCAAGCCATTGTTTAAGTGGAAATTACCTTTGATGTTTTCATTGCTCAAAAAGTATAATCCTGCTAAGCGGTATTCGATTTCATATTCTTCTGGAAATAGGTTAGTGGCTTCTAACAATATTTCGATAGCGGTTTCAAATTCACCTAAAAATTGTAATACATCTGTCCAAAGTGTAAAAGTGTCTAAATTTACATCACCTGATTCAAATGCTTTTCTATAACCATATTCAGCTTCTTCAAAAAAGTGTAAAGCACTATTTACTGCTGCAAAGCGTTTCCAGTATAGCGGATTATCACCATCAATTCCAATGGCTTTGTTGACATAATATAGGGCTTTTTGGTAGTTTTTTTGGCGAATATAAAAATCTGTGATGGCAATCCAACCTTTATCTAATAATGGATCTTCGTGAACTGTTTTTAAATAGAAGTTAAGTGCAAACTCAGCATTACCAAGTCGCTCGTAACATTTTGCCATACGCAATAAAACAAATGAAGAAGGATCATCTAATTCAATTGCAATTTTGTAACAATCAATAGCTTCTTGGAATTTTTTTAGCTTTTCATACGATTTTGCTTTTTCCATTATCGCACCTAAAAAACTTTCATCAATTAAAGTTGCATATTCGAATGCCCAAACTGCTTTTTCGTAGTTTTTTAAAGCGTAATATTGTCTTCCTAATTGATGCCAAGCAACTTCGCTGTAAGGATTTTTATCTATGAATTTGTTTAAATATACGATAGCTTCTTCGTTTTGGTCTAAGAAATCAAAGCAATATACCACGTTATATAGTGCCGAATAATCTTCTGTATCTTCGTCTAAACATTTGATAAAATTTTCTTTGGCTAATTCTAAATTATCTATGAAAAGATATTCCATGCCAATCATCGAGTACACATCAGCATAATCATCAGTGTATTTAAGCGCGATTTTTAAAAA
>ERZ1034363.596-NODE-596-length-24278-cov-2.640593_pt1 | contig 24278 bp, 19 predicted proteins | sample MGYA00520616_ERZ1034363 | MGnify/ENA primary metagenome ERZ1034363 (study PRJEB33736, sample SAMEA104284506) | Azolla filiculoides | biome: Urban; feature: Water surface; material: Ditch water | place: Netherlands | collected 2015-10-28 | depth 0-0.1 m ... | reverse complement strand
ATATTGAAGCGGTTGAGGATTAGCTGGTACTGGATAATAATAGCCCTCTGCTAGTGCTTGCTGGCTGAATAACAATCCAACTAGTAGAATTTTTTTCATGTTATTCACCTTCAACTAAATTTGAATTTTTGAGATTGGTATTCTTTATAAATGGTCTTAGCTGATTTGAAATTATCATTCAATAAATAAGCATGCGCTAAATTTAGTTGTATCAATAATTCTGAATCATCCAATTTCTCGCCTTCTTGAAGGAATTTAATAGCTTTTCCGTATTGTTTTGTCAACAAATAACTAGTTCCAATGGCGTTATAATCTAAAGCATTTGCTTTGCCATCATTAATAATTATTGCCCATTTCGTAATTGCTTCACCGTGTTTTCCTTGTTTAGCCAAAGCCGTTGCTTGTTTGCGTAAATCCGAATAAGTGGCGTTAGAAAGTCCTGTTTCACCAAAACAGCTATTACCAAAATCCTTGAAAGCTTTAGAACGTTCTATAGCCAACAATTTTTGAAACTCCTGAAATGTGTATTTGTTTTGAATTTTATCGAGAATACAAACGCAAAAATCATCTGAATTGGTCATTTTTTGTGCCAAATTCGAAGTCTTACATTGTTCAATTATGGATTTTCTGTTTTCGACAGTCCAGCCTTTACTGAGTTTATTATCGACCCAAGGCACAATTTCTAAAATGATTTTCTGCTTCATAATCCAATTCTTGCTTTCAAAACCAAACCAAATAGCGTTTGAATTTAGTTTTAAACAAGTTGATTTATCTACAGAAAGACGTTTGGCATCTTTACTGACCGGCGTATCTTGGACCAAACAAGCTTCATCGGTCTTTCCTGTTTTCTTATAATCCGAAGCCAGCGTCCCGTTTGAAAAAATAGCATATTTACAAGTATCATCTCCCGAAATTTTTGACAGAATAAAAACGGCTCCAGCAGAACCTTGACTAATTCCTGTTGGATCCGGAATGGCTTTTAAAACCGATACTAAACTGCCGGCCATTTGCTGATTTTCGTCTAAAAGTGTGATTCTGTATACAATTTCAGTGGTTCCTGTAGGCAAATCATCTGATTTTATAACGATTCGGTCTCTGGCTGAAACAACAATCTCTTTGGTCGTGGCGCGTTCTTTGTCCCAATACCCGTCTTTTTGTGAGAAAACAATGGTTGAAGTAAACAGCAATAAAAATAGAATGACGAAATGCTTTTGTGGCATGATTGAAAAACGTTTTTTAAAAATGAACCAAAAAGGTAATTTGATATTTATAGCCTAGCCCAGATAGTAGTGAAAATCCTTTATTGCCGGCGTTCGGCAATAAAGATTGTAACGAATAGCTGGATTAAGCTCCTAATTTTTGACGATAAAATTTATAAATCTCCGATTTCGAGCAACATTAAATCTTTCCCTTTGTCGAAAAATTTCTTGATGGCTTCCTCGTGATTGATTTTGATGTAACCAAAGGTATCATAATGAATTCCGAGAATTTTATCGCACTCCACAAAGTCTGAAGCGATAATGGCGTCATCGATATCCATGGTGAAATTATCGCCAATTGGGAAGATTGCCAAATCTAATTTGGTGCGCATCGGAATGAGTTTCATGTCCATCGTAAGCGCTGTATCTCCGGCAATATAGATGTTTTTGTGCTCGCCTTCGATGACAAAACCACCAGGATTTCCTCCGTAATTTCCATCGGGAAAAGAACTGGAATGAATGGCGCTGACGTATTTTACTTTTCCAAAGTCAAAATTCCAACTTCCACCGTGATTCATAGGATGGGTTTGAAATCCTTTTTTGGCATAATAACCGGCAATCTCAGCATTTGAAACGATTACTGCATTGGTTCTTTTGGCAATAGCTTCAACATCTAAAATATGATCGCCGTGTGCGTGTGTCAGGAGAATAAAATCAGCTTTCAACGCATTAATTCCAATGTGATTGGCTTGTGGATTTGCCGAAATATAAGGATCAACCAAAATGTGTTTTCCACTTACTTCGATACCCAAAGAGGCGTGACCGTAAAATGTTATTTTCATTGTTTTTATTTAAAAAATGGAACAAATTAATTTTGACTCTTCAATTATTTTTTTGGTTTAAATTGTACTAATATCGATTGACAATCAAATCCGAAAAAAAGAAAATCATACACAAAGCCAATAGCACAGAAAGCGCAAAAGTACTTAAGGCTACTTTTTTTAATTCCGGATCTAATGCTCTAGGGTCTTGATTTTTATAAACGTTTACCAAATGTTTAGTTAAAGGAATATAAGCGATTAAAAACAAATATTGATCAAAATGAAAATCGCTTAGAAGAGCAAAAACCAGAATCAAAACCATTGCTGCAACTATCAGAAAGTAATGATATATTTTAGCATTCGCTGCTCCCATTTTTACTACAAGCGTGTTTTTTCCCGACTTTCTATCGGATGCTTCATCTCGCATATTATTAAGGTTCAAAACGGCAACACTCAAAAATCCGATGGCGGTCGCCGGTAAAATTAACACTAAATCCAGTTGTTTAGAATATAAAAAATTGACTCCCAAAGTGCTTACTAAACCAAAAAATACGAATACAAATACATCGCCAAAACCGCGATATCCATATGCTGAATTTCCAACAGTGTATCGAATTGCAGAGGCGATAGCCAAAATTCCCAAAACCAAATAAAATAAAGAATACCCCAAATTCGTATCTCTAAAGGCATAATAAATTAATATAATCGCTGAAATCAGCGTTAGCACCGATGTGAGAATTATTGCGCGCTTCATAGATTCCGGTGAAATAACACCACTCTGAATAGCACGTTTTGGACCAACTCTGTCTTGGTTATCGGTTCCTTTCATTCCGTCACCATAATCATTGGCAAAATTGGACAGAATTTGCAAGCCAAGTGTCGTTAATATAGCAAACCCAAAAAGTCTCCAATTGAAAACTTCAGTTGGTGTGAGCACATTATCTGTTGGGTGTGCCAGTGCATACATACTTCCCACTATGATTCCGGAAACGGATAAGGGCAATGTTCTTAATCGTGCTGCTTCAATCCAATGTTTCATTTTCTTTTTTATTAAATTGTTTATTCGTTTTAAACAGCATCACATCCAGTTGCTGTCAGACGTTTCTATTTCGTACAACCAAAGGTTTACGTATTGTTTTATTTTTGTAAAATCACCCAACTGAAAAGCAACATTACCTCCGGCGGTATGCAAAATTACCGAACCAATATTTAGGCTTTTATGCCAAAACAATTGCGTGGTGGTAATTGCTTGAATCTTGCTTGGTTCTATAATTTCATTACTGATATCCCAAGCACCACTTTGCTTGATTATGAAATCATCCGTTATGAAAAGCCTGTTGTTTTTAAATTTAAAAAACTGAATCAAACCAACAAAACCAACATAAGCCGGAACCCAATAATCAATAGTGGGAAGCTGAGCAATGATAAAACTCCTCATCAAATAAAACACAAACAAAGGTAATCCTATTGTGATAAAAATCGAAAAAATAAGTTTGCGAAAATTGGGTTGTAATTGCACTCCTTTTTCGGGGATTTTATGAAACAACAACTTCAATATCGCATGCTGTTCTTCGACATTGCAACCCGGAATTTCAATAGCGGATTTACGTTCTTCTTCTTCGCCGCTGGTGGCTTGTTTGATTTTTATTTCTAGAATATTCATTTTCTTCTGAAAATAATTACTCGTAACTGTAGTAATTTGGACTTTTTCGGGTTTTATAATCGTGCTTTTGGTATTCAACAAGCCAAACGAAAGTAGTAATGATCCTTTTTGTCTTGTAATTTTATAATCGAAATAGCGAAACACAATTCGGACCACATTAACAATCAAAACAATTCCAAACAAAAATACGATTGAAATTAAAACCGTTTGCAATACCAGATTAGCATCAATATATGCTCCTACTTTTTCATTATCGATAACCTTATTATCACCAAAATGATTCAGATTTTCATAAATTGTAGTAAAAAACACCAGCAATAAAGCAATACTTTTTTCATAATTTGAAGTTATTCCCACTTTCAACAAACTGAGAAAACTTATTTTTATAAAAGGATGTTCTTCAATAGTAATTTTTTCCTCAGGTATTGCATCCTGTATAGTATCGGTAGCGAGAAAACTTGTTTTTGTCTCATTGTCTAACAAACGAGATTTTAATGCTAAAGCCAATTCGTGAGAAATTGCTTTTATAGAACCTTCTTTTTTATTCGTTCCGGCGGTATCAACAGCTAATTCATAAACACCTATTATTTTTTGAATAAAAGACTGATTGATGTTTACTTGTTGAATTTTATTAAGCTGAATAGCCGTTTTGGTTTTGTTAAAAACGCCTTCGGTAATGACAAATTCCTCGTTTTTAGCATCCAAAAAGAAAGTGAAATTTAAGTATTTCAAATACGAAACAACACCAATTAATCCAAACAGTCCGAAAATGCCCAGAAATAAATACCATTTATTAACCTCGTCAAACTTGAAAATCCAAATTACCAAGATAGGCCAAAACGCTCTTGCATATTGCTGAAGCGCATAAAAAAACATAACCCAAATTCCAACTATGGATTGCCGTTGTGGCTGACTAAAATCGGCTTTCATTAGAGTTGTTTTTGAATTTTTCCCATTACTAATTGTTTGATGTTTTCGGCTTGCTCTTTTTCAATTCCGGGAATCTCCAGGTCGCTGGAACTTCCTCCTGCTGTAAAGATTTGAATTTTTGCCAAGCCAAAATAACGAGAAATCATTCCTTCATGTAAAGCGACATGTTGTATTCTGTTATAAGGAATTATAGTTGTATTCAGAGCAATAACTCCCTGCCTGAAAAGCACATCGTGTTCTCTGAAAGCAAATCCTTTTTTCCTGAATCCAAGGACAGAAAACCCAATTATCAAAGCAAAAAGTATTGGTTCCGCTACTCCTAAAATAAACCAAATCCTCCCTGAAAACAACTCTGGTTTCATAACCAAAAAAAGTATCGGAGCCAAAATAAGCAGTCCGATAATCAATACCAAATTGATTATAACTACCTTAAAATATTTTGAATCTAATTTTGAAAACAGCACTTCTTCGAATTTAGGAAGCTGTGTTGTGTCTATAGTTTCATTCGTAAAATTCTCCATTTATAAATTTTAGTTTTAACCATAATATACATTCGATTTGATTCTATTCTTTAGAACATAAACACAAGAACTGTTCTTTAAAATTAAATTATGGCAACCATTTTTTCTCAAAATTCGGTTTTCTTTTCTCCAAAAAAGCATTTCTACCTTCTTTGGCTTCTTCGGTCATGTAAGCTAAACGGGTTGCTTCTCCGGCAAAAACCTGCTGCCCTACCATTCCGTCATCGGTAAGATTCATAGCGAATTTCAACATCTTTATAGAAGTTGGTGATTTTGCCAAAATTTCTTGCGCCCATTCATAAGCTGTATCTTCTAATTCTGCATGCGGAATAACTGCATTTACCATTCCCATATCCATAGCATCTTGCGCAGAATAATTACGTCCTAAAAAGAAAATTTCACGGGCTTTTTTCTGTCCGACCATTTTAGCTAAATACGCCGAACCATAACCGCCATCAAAACTAGTCACATCAGCATCTGTTTGTTTAAAAATAGCGTGTTCCTTACTGGCCAATGTCAAATCGCAAACCACATGCAAACTGTGTCCGCCACCTACAGCCCAACCAGGAACGACAGCAATAACAACTTTTGGCATAAATCGAATAAGTCGTTGTACCTCTAATATATTCAAACGGTGTTGTCCGTCGTCCCCAACATATCCTTGATGTCCGCGAGCGTTTTGATCGCCTCCACTACAAAAAGAATACACTCCATCTTTAGAAGAAGGACCTTCTGCCGAAAGTAAAACTACACCTATAGACGTATCTTCCTGCGCATCGTAAAATGCCTGGTACAATTCAGAAGTGGTTTTTGGACGAAAAGCATTACGCACATCAGGTCTGTTGAATGCGATTCTGGCTACACCATTGCATTTTTTATATGTTATATCCTCAAATTCTTTGACAGTTATCCAATCCATTATAATCGATTTTAAATTATTTAGCGTAAAAATAAATCATTTTTTACATTTTATCTATTCTATTTAAGAGAAGCTTAAGGTAATACTCCTCTTATTAAAGCCTAAAATATGTTAAAAAAACAAAAAAAATCAGGAAATTAATCAAAGACAATTGAATTAATTATTATCTTTAATCATGTTAATCAATAGAATATGACCTAAATTCAATTTGATTTACATTGGAGATTTTTCACTGATTTATTAACCTTAAAAAAACTTTTTTGATTCTATTTAAAAATTTTGTCGCTCCTTTTTCTACGGTAATAATAACTTATAAAAATATTTCAAATACCTCGACAAACGAGATAATGTTAAAATCATTTGCCCCAATAGCAAAAAAAATAAAGTAACACCACCTACGGTTAAAAATAAAATTCATTTTCTCGCTCAACTCCAAAGTTGCGCATAAAATAATTATTTTAGAGAAATGATTTTTTCAAAAGATACACAAAAACCTAAGGCTTTAATGTGAAATTGATTCGTAGCTACAAGTAAATGTTTGGACATTTAATGACAAACCGTTTATTAAAGTAATTTGCGCTTAAGTCAATACATTAAAATAGTATAGATCATACTATTAGCTATAAAAGCGAATAAATAACTTTGATTTGATTTTATTGTTTTTTTAGCCTTGCTGAAACAGCAGTAAAAAGAGAAAGACTAATCGTTATGATTAGTCTTTCTTTTTTTTATTCCTTAACAAGGTAAATTCCATCATCCTTTATCTCGATCAATTTTTCCCGATACAAAGCACCAATCGCTTTTTTGAAAGTTTTTTTGCTCATCTTCAAAACCGTTTTTATATCCTCCGGATGCGAATTATCAGTTAGACGCAAAAAACCGCGACTGGCTCTTAATTCGTCCATAATTTTTTCTGCATTCGGTTCTATACTTTGGTATCCTTGTATTTGCAACGCAACATCTATCTTATTATCAGGTCGAATATTCTTGATATACCCGCGCATTCTATCTCCTGTACGAATCGCATCGTCATATACTTCGTCTTTGTACAACAATCCTTTGTGACGCTCATTAATGATAACATTAATACCTATTTCGGTAATGTGCGAAACAATCAAATCAACTTCTTCCCCTTTTTCAACCGTTAACGCATCATTATTCAAAAACTGATTCGTTTTGCTTGACGCAACCAAACGATTTGTTTTTTCGTCCATATAAAGATACACCAAGTAGCGCTTTCCCTTTTCCATCGGACGCGCTTGCTCTTTAAAAGGCACCAAAATATCTTTCTCCATTCCCCAATCCATGAAAGCACCAATCTGATTGATGTAGTTCACACGCAAAAGTGCAAACTCATTCAACAAAATATAAGGTTCTAAGGTAGTAGCAACAGGACGTTCCTCATGGTCTAAATACACAAAAACAATAAGCTCCTCACCTATCTCAAACTCATTCGGCACGTATTTATTAGGCAGCAAAATGTCATGTATTCCTTCCGGATCTTTTTCGGGATTTCCCAAAAACAAACCCACTTTAGTATCACGTAATATCGTTAACGTATTGTATTTTCCTATTTCAATCATTTTATTTCCATTTGTAAAGTGCAAATGTACGAAGATTGAAAATAGTAAATCAGTAAACCGCCTACAAAAAACAAGTCTAGAAATCAGCGTTTTTCTGGTTCTGGAAGCAGACCCATCTGTTATTTCATCACCAGTCGTCCTGCTGTACGCAGTATCTTTTTTATAAACGCACTACTTTCAGAGTTCAAAACATCCAAAACCTATTAAGCGTTTACAAAAAAGGATACTTGCTGCCATCAGGGCTAAACCAGAACATTTTCCTTTTCAGAATAACCCAAAGTCGGTTTACCTCTTAGTATAATATGAAAAAATTGTTTTATTATTTGTAATCCTTTTTTTATACTAAAAGAAAATTATACTTTTATGAACTAAATAACAATACGCTACATGAGGAAGATTTTTTTTCTTACACATACATTACTTTTTTTACTTGCTACTTCCGTTTGTGCATCCGATACTACTGCTAAAATCAATCATACCAAAGAAATAGCTTCTAAAAACACGAAGACCTGCCTCTACCGCTAAATATCGATTTTAATTTTAATAATGACGGTACTTGCTCCGGCACACCCGTAACTTTTACTCCCGCTGTAACTGGAGATGCTCCTTTTGCGTATCAATGGGATTTTGGAGACGGAAATACGTCTAATAGCACCAACCCAACACATACTTTTACCGCACTGGGTTGTGGATTTCAAAATTTTAATGTAAAACTAACCGTAACCGATGCTAATAACGTAAGCAAATCGGTAACAAAAGTTATTTCTGTACAACAAAAACCCGATTTAAAGTTTGTGAATTTAAATGCGCCTTCTGGATCCAGTGCCCCTTTTGAAAAATGTGGAGACAACAATTCAGATCTTCAATACACTATTAATGTTGGAAACAGTTCCAGCTCTGCTTCCTGCATCACTTCCTATACTGTAGATTGGGGCGATGGCGCTATTGAAACTAACGTTAATTTTCCCAGAACGCATACCTACATGAAGTTAGGCTCGTTCAATATGGTCATAACAGGAATCCGAAATAATAGTTGTAATAACTCGATTACTTATGTAATTAAGAACTCCAACAATCCAATTGGAGCACTGATTGCTCCCGGGAATACCACTAATTTTTGTACACCGGTCGCCCCAATGGATTTTGCCATAGGCTCATGGGCACTCAATCCTTCGGACACAAAATACCAAGTTGATTATGGTGACGGTACTTTTATAAATTACACTCAAGCACAACTGGAAAGTTCTTCTTATTATAATGCTGTAAATCCGCCAGCTTCTTTGAACTTCCCAATACCACATACTTTTACACGATTTAATTGCCCATCAGGAAATACGGTTAGACTTACAATAACCACCTCCTGCGGAAGTACTTACCTCACAGCTGGTCCCATTATTATCTTAGATGTGCCTACAGTAGATTTTAACGTAAACAGTATTGTATGCGCAAATACGTACACGTACTTTAACAATACAACCGTTGCCGGATATACAAATGATTGTAGTACCTATAATGTGTATACTTGGGATTTCGGGGACGGTAGTGCACCCTCCAGAGAAGTTAATCCTAGCCATCTCTATGCTTTGCCCGGCAAATACAAAATCACTTTATCTGCCGAAACACCCTGCGGAAAAGGAACTTCTGTTAGTAAATGGATTTGTGTTGAACCCATTTTACAACCCAAATTTACCTACGGAAATGCTTGTGCTTCCAGTAATGTACAAATGACAAATACCACCGATACCAGCTTGAGTTGTGGTGCCGAAAGTTATTATTGGGAAGTAATCAATTACTTTGAAGGTTTTTGCGGAAAAGGCACAGCGCAATGGAATTTTGCAAATGGCACAGGTCCATTTTCTAAAAATCCTGTTTTTAATTTTATAACAGCAGGAACATATACTGTTCGATTAACATCTAGGAATTCTTGTGGAATAGACCGCTCCATCACACAAACGATACAAGTAAAGAAACCACCTGTTACCACATTAAGTCCCATTTCGGATTATTGTAATTCGGCAACAATAAAACCAGTTGGAACAGTCGTAGAAAGTTGTTCACCAAGTGCAGAACTCACCTACCTTTGGAGCTTTCCGGGAGGAACACCCGCAACAGCTACAACGCTTAATCCCGGATCAATAAACTATTCTGTGAGTGGAAATTACCAAGCTACTTTTAGTGTAACTAATAGTTGTGGCACGACTACAAAAACAGCAAATTTTTCTGTTAATTTAGTACTTTCACCAATCATTAAACCAAAATCATTAAAAATTTGCAGTGGCGAAACCTTTCAAGTTACACCAGTCACCAATGCAACCGATAATGTACCGGCAGGAACTACTTATGTTTGGTCAAGTCCTACAATTTCACCTTCTGGCGCGGTGAGTGGTGCAACGGCACAATCGTCCCCGGTAACAACCATTATTCAAACTTTAAAAAACAATACAAACAGTCCGGCAACAGTAACTTATACTATATCACCCATATCTAAAGTGTGTCCTGGACCTAACTTTACCATTACGGTAATAGTTGAACCATTGATAAACGTAGTTGAAACTATAAAAAGCAGTACCTGTTTTGGGTCAAATGATGCAGCTATCAGTATAACTGTAACTGGCGGAACTCCTTTCACGACAGGGAAGCCAAATAATATCTTATGGACTGGCCCTAATGGATTTACTAGTACGAATGAAGATATTACTAATTTAGCACCCGGATATTATAATTTAAGTATCAACGATAACGGGAATTGTCCTTATACAAAAAGTTATTATGTCGGTGAACCGGGGCTATTCCAGTTTTCAGGAAATAAAAATGATATCAGCTGTTTTGGGTTAAATGATGGAAAGGTTACGTTAACTACAACCGGAGGAACTCAACCTTATTGTTATAGTTGGACAAAAAACGGGAATCCTTAAGCCTCCACCGAAGACATTACTAATTTAGCTCCCGGAGTTTACGATGTTGTCATTACAGAAGCCAATAATTGTAACATCCTTAAAGGCAGTTATACTATTATTGAACCGCCTTTATTAGAAGTCAATCTGGTCAATCAAGTTGATATTCTTTGTTACGGAGATTATACAGGTGAAATCAACATAAATGTAACCGGAGGAAGAGCTACTCAATCATCACCTGGTGTTTTTAATTACAATTATAGCTGGTCAGGACCAAACGGTTTTCAAAGTTCAAATAAAAATTTAAAAAATATAGCCGCAGGTACCTATAACTTAACTGTAACGGATAATTCGGGTTGTACTGATCAATTGCAAGTGATTTTACTTCAAAATGATGAAATAAAATTAGCCTATACCAAAACCGAAATAGCTTGTTATGACTATGCAAATGCCTCTATTACGATTAATAATATTACAGGTGGAATTCCATTTACAACCGGAGATCCTTATCTTATAAAATGGAGTAATTTAGGAACAGGTCTGGTGCAAAATAATTTAACCGCCGGAACTTATATAATCACCATCACCGATGCTTTAGATTGTGTCAAACAATTTACCATAATCATAGATAACGCACCTGTTTTTACTATTAATCCAGAGGTAAAACAAATCTCCTGTTTTGGCGAAAAAGATGCTCATATCCGATTAAACCTCATTGGAGGTAAAACACCTGTAACTTTAGTTTGGGATGATGACGCAACTGCAGGAGTAGAAAGAAATAATTTAGGTCCGGGAAAATACAGCGTAACCATTACAGATTCGAAATCATGTATTATAAAAGAAAGCTTCATCATAATTGAGCCTTTACTATTAGAATTAAAAGCAACCGTTTCAAACCCATTAGATTGTTTTAATGCCAATACTGGCGCAATCAATTTAGTAGTGACCGGTGGCACTCCACCTTTTATATACTCTTGGTCTAACGGCGCTTCAACCGAAGACTTAAACAACCTTCCACCCGAAAATTATACCGTTACCGTAACCGATGCGAATGGTTGTAAAAAATCAGAAACCTGGAAAATTACTCGATTTGAACAACTGACTCCAACAGTTGAAGTGATAACCGATTTTAATTGCGATACTAAATATGTGCATCAGACTTTTATTGGACATGTCAAAGGCGGAATTCCTCCTTATCAGTTAAGTTGGTCTGATGGTGTTGTTACTGGCACAAATAATGAAATTATGAATACCGAAAATAACGGTCTGATTATATTTAGCGTTACAGACAGCTTTGGTTGTCCAGCTGATTACACGTTTAATGTGAATACACCTGTTTTAGGCAAAGCCAACTTCACGACAAGTTCCCACGGAAAAGATGTTTATGATTTATATTCGATTTATGATCCGATTTTATTTACCAATTTAGCCACAGGAGATTTTACCAATATCGCTTGGGATTTTGGAGATGGTAATTTTTCAGATGAAGAAAATCCAAAACATATTTATACCAGAGAAGGCACGTATACCATTAAACAAACCGTAAATTATCCTTTTGGTTGCCAATACATTTATACAACTACACTCGTTGTCGAAAAAGGATACAGTCTAATCATGCCAAATGCGTTTACACCAAATAATGATAGTTTCAATGATTCATTTGCACCCGTATTTCTTGGTTTAATTAATATAACGTTAGATGTTTTTGATAGCTGGGGAAGTATCATATATTCTGAAAGTGGAGAAAATATTAAAGGTTGGAATGGAAAAGTAAAAGATTTAGACGCCGAAAATGGAAACTATTATTTTAAAATCAGCGCAAAAACCTTTTACAATCATACCATAACCGAAAAAGGAGCATTCACATTAATTCAATAATAGCAACAGTCAAACTAATGAAATTTAAACTATTTATTATACTTATTACTTGCTGCTTTTATTCTAAACTAAGCGCACAAGATCCCGTTTTTACCCAATATTTTTTAATTCCCGAAACCCTAAATCCTGGCTTTTCCGGTTTTATGGAAACTACATACACCGGAATTATTCACCGCGAACAATGGCCTGATTTAGATTTAAAAATTGACACTGATTATGCTTTTGTCAATACTTGGAACGAAAGTATGAATAGCGGTTTTGGTGTAAGTGTTTTAAATCAAAGAGAAAATGTAACCAATTATAATTTTTCTCAAGTCAATGCTAATTATGCCTACAGAGTCCGAATCAGTGATGACTGGACTTTCAGACCCGCTATTGAAGCTGGTTTTGGTCTAAAATCATTTGCCTTTCAAAATTTATTATTAGAAGATCAAATTAATATCAAAACAGGAATCATCAACACCAGTTCAATTGACCCAATATTGCTAAATGATAAAGTCAGTTTTTTTGATATATCTGCCGGCATGGTTTTCAATACCGAAAATATGTGGATTGGCTTATCAATGAAACACCTTAATAAACCAAATATTGCATTTAGTTCAAACGGAAATGTTCCCTTAGCCACTTTCTTCTCTTTAAGTACCGGTTATGAATTTCTTTTGGCAGACTACATTGATGTTCAATTCTTCCCGTATGCGACCAAAATGTTTGTTACCTCAAATTACATGCAACAAGGACGTTATAACCGTCTCGATATTGGAACCTCAATCCTATTCGAAAAAATGTTTTTTGGAGCGACTGCAGTTACAAATCCTTCTAAAAATGGGTACAATAGCCAACTGCTCACCTCTGTAAATCTTTTCACAGGATTGCAATATGATCATTTACGATTTGGACTTTCCTATGATTTAAACACCGCCAAAATTGGGAAAACCGGTGGTATCTACGAACTTTCATTGACGTATCAATTTAACCTAGACAAAAAATGTTTTGGTTGCCCCAATTATACCGGAAAATAAAAACACAATTACTTTCTGATTTTTTGAAATCTCAATTCTCCTTTTCACAATTAAAAGTTATAATCCCTTCATAAATTATTCAGGTTCTTTTTTTATTTTAAATTTATACTTTAATATCTAAATTTAAAAGTCCTTGGAAACGCTTTTTAGAAACATTCAAAATGTAAAAGTAATCGATGCGTCAATCTCCTTAACGGAATACACGCCTTTGGATTTATCAGTTTCAAATCTCGATTTATCAAAACGTGCCATTGAGAATGCTTCCGATTTTGAAAAGTACATCAAAAGTATTCTAGCTAAAAACAATGCAAAAGTAGCCTTTGGCGGTTATAATGAAGAGCGTAATTTATATAAAAGAAGTGCCGTTTTTAATGCTGCAGAAACTGAAGAACGTAACATTCATATTGGTTTAGATTTATGGATTAAGGCAGGAACTACAGTATTGGCAGCGCTTGACGGAAAAGTTCATAGTTTTAATTACAACAATAATTTAGGCGATTATGGGCCAACTATTCTATTAGAACACCACATAGAAAATCAAAAATTTTATACTTTATATGGACATTTATCGTTAGAAAGTATCGCTGAATTAACTATTGGTACCGTTTTCACGAAAGGAGAACCAATGGCAACATTAGGAGATGCAACAGTCAATGGCGATTATGCTCCACATTTGCATTTTCAAATCATAAAAGACATTGCCGAAAACACTGGCGATTATCCCGGGGTTTGCAGTAAAAACAAACGGAATTATTATTTGGATAACTGCCCTGATCCAAATTTATTACTAAAAATAACATAAACTATTATGAAACGATCCCTCCTTATTTTAAGTTTAGTTGTATTGATAGGCTGTAAATCTAAAACAGCAGTAATCACTCCCGAAGAAGCAGTTCCTGCAAAGGCAGAAATTCTAAAATTACCTTTCTCAGAGGTTAGCGAAATACAAAAAAACAAAGCCTACGAATTAGGGAAAAGGGTCTTGATTACTTGTAATACATCCAAGTTTAAGCCTTTTAACGAAAGTGAAGCCACTTCTACAGTAATCAAAAACACAACACTCGAAAAACTAACAAAAATATGTACGCGATACCGTCAATATTATGGTACTTTTAAAGATATTGAATTAGTGGAAATTTATAAAAATCACACTGATAACACCACTATTTTTAGATATAAAGCATTGTATACTAAAAAAGTGGCTAATAAAGAACTTCGCCTTTTTATGAATGAAGATGGCAAAGTTTCTGCCATAAAATCAATGGATTGGGCTAATACTTTTCAATTAAAATAACAACAAAACGCATCCTGTTCATGACTAAAAAATGCTTCCTTTTTACTTTATTAATACTTTCTATTACTGGATTTAGCCAAGAAATAATTAGCTATAATGGTTCCAAAAAATATCCCGCAACTCCTTCTTGGAATTTCATTTGTGAAAATTATGCCCTGACTGGTGTTACCGAAGTTCAAATTGCAAAAACTGAAAAAGGCGGTTTACTAAAATTAGCCGTCGAAACTACAAATCCAACCTATACAATTTCAGGTACTGCATATATTTATTTATCAGATAATACTTTTATAATCTGTTCTGATAAAGGAAACAGAGAAAAAATCGATACTAAAATAGTGTCTTATTACAGCTTCACTCCTATTGAAATGAGTCAGTTAAAAAAGAATGATATTCAATCCATTCGTTTTACAATCAAAGGAATTGCGACTAAATTTAATAGCCAAATTGGTAATTTTACGGCAGTAAATAAAAAAGAGTACTTTGCCACTTACGACAATTCCCCAAAAAGTTATCATACGGCAAACGAAATAAAGGCTTTGTAATATAATTATTTTTTCCTTATTTCATAAATCCAAAAAGAGTGCAGCCAATCTCGAAACATTTTCTACAACAATCATAATTTAAATCTAATTTTAAAACTACATTTTACTTTTATTTTAAGAATTTACTTATTTAAATATAAAGTAAAAACGAAACACTTGCAAACAACATCTTTGTTAAACTTCTGTTTTTTAATAGATTAGACAAGTAAATTTAGCCTAAAATTCAAAATCTGTGAATTATACAACTCTTTTGTTTAATGATATAAATTTAATCATACAAAAAGGAAGTACCTTGTAAAATAATTCGATATTATATAGCGGATTTACAAGACTTTACAACCAAGTTTTGAGACCAAATAAGCCCCCAACAATAATGCTTTATCATAAAGCAAAAACAAAATCAGAATTTGAAACTATATATAAAATACATGGTCAGCAACCGTTGCAAAATGGCGGTAAAAGAAGAATTGAAACGATTAGGGCTACACTTTATTCTAGTGGAGTTAGGTGAAGTTGAAATCATGGAGAATATTACAATGCATCAAAGAGAACAGCTCAAAAAATCACTTTTAGATTCTGGGCTGGAATTGATGGATGACCGAAAAGCCATGCTGATTGAAAAAATAAAAAATGTAATTATCCAAATGGTTCACCATTCTGATGAGGTTATCAAAATTAATTTTTCAGACTATTTACACGAAAAATTAAATCATGATTATACTTATTTGTCGAATTTATTTTCAGAAGTACAAGGAACAACAATCGAACAATTTATCATTTCCCATAAAACAGAACGTATCAAAGAATTAATCATTTATGGAGAATTAAATATTACCGAGATTGCTTGGAAAATGGGATACAGCAGTGTTGCCCACTTATCGAGTCAGTTCAAAAAAGTAACCGGCCTAACCCCTTCGCATTTTAAACAATTGAAAAATAAAAGACGAAGTCCGATTGAAGAAATCGGAAATTAATTTACACCACTTAAAGTAGGATATTGACCTTATACATTTGTCGTCAATGTCAAAAACACAATACCACCTTTATGAATAATACATTAGAAAAAAAAACTAATATTTTTTACTTTCTCTCAATCATTGCGTTAGCATCGATATTGGTATTTTTTTATTATAATAATGAAAAAATAAAATCAACAAACGTTTTTGTGGATCACAGCAATGAAGTCCGCATGATGAATGATGATGTACTTATAGATATTCTAAACATTGAAACAGGTACAAGGGGTTATGTGATAACTGGGAATGAACTATTTTTAGAACCCTATATAAAATCTGCCAATAAAATCCACCAAAACCTTGACCGCCTAAAAAAACTATCCCGAAACAACCCCAGCCAACTCATTCGTATAAAAGTTTTAAAAGAATTTGTAGACAAACGATTGATTTTTTCGAGTGCTACAATTAAAAATCAAAAGGACGATATATGGAATAACACTGAGAAGAAATTTGCAATTGAAGAGGGAAAATACCTAACTGATACCATCCGAACCATTATAAACAATATCAATTCTGAGGAATTACGGTTGCTGAAATATCAAAAAATTGAAAATGAAAAAACAAATCAGACTTCAAATATTTCGTTTGCTCTGCTTCTGTTTTTAATAATTATCATTTTCATATTGGTCGTTTTTATTTTAAAAAACCATAAAAAGAGAAATCTTGAAGTTAAAGAATTTATAGCGGAACAAAAAATACTTTCAAAATATTCTTTAAGTTTAATTGAAGCCAGTTTAGATCCATTGGTAACAATCAATACCGAAGGAAAAATTACCGATATGAATGAAGCCACCGTTACAATAACGGGAATACAAAGGGATAAATTAATTGGTTCCGATTTCTTTGATTATTTTACAGAACCACAAAAAGCACGTGAAGTATATCAAAAAGTATTTGCCAAAGGCTCAGTTGCAGATTCTCCGCTTACACTTCGCCATAAAGAAGGTAAGCTGACCGATGTATTATTTAACGGTTCTGTTTATAAAGATGATTTTGGAAATGTTTTGGGTGTTGTAATTGTTGCACGGGATATTGCTGAACAAAAATGGGCTTTAGATTTACAAAAAGCCAATAAGGAACTGGCTTTCCAGAATAATGAAAAGCAAAAAAGAGCCGATGAATTAAGTATTGCTAATGAAGAATTGGCTTTTCAAAATGATGAAAAAGAAAAAAGAGCCAATGAATTGAGCATTGCCAATAAAGAATTAGCGTATCAAAATGATGAAAAAGAAAATCGAGCAGCCGAATTAATCATCGCTAATGAGGAATTAGCCTATCAAAATATTGAAAAGGGAAATCGGGCAGCAGAATTGATTTTGGCCAACGAAGAAATGGCGTTTCAAAATGACGAAAAAGAAAAAAGGAAAATAGAAAATGAAGAATTAGAAGCACTTAGTAATTCTTTGAAAATAGCCTCTGAATATTCTTTAAGTCTAATTGAAGCCAGTCGGGATCCCTTATTTACCATTAGCCCAAAAGGAAAAATTACAGATACTAATGAAGCTTCGGCCAGAGTAACAGGTGTAACCAAAAAACAACTTATAGGCTCTGATTTCTTTGATTATTTTACAGACTCTGTAAAAGCTCGTGAAGGTTATAAAGAAGTTTTTTCGGAAGGATTTGTAGTCGACTATCCACTGACGATAATGGATGAAAAATTCACAGAAGTATTATTTAATGGTTCTGTCTATAAAGATGAACAAGGAAATGTTTTGGGTGCCGTTATGGTTGCCCGTGATATTACGGAACAAAAAAGAATCGAACGTGAATTTATAGAAGCTAAAATATTTGCAGAATTAGCAACAACAATTGCTGAGGAAGAAAAAAATAAAGCACAAAATGCTACAATAATTGCTGAAGAAGCAGTCAAATCCAAGCAACAATTTTTGTCGAATATGAGTCACGAAATCAGAACGCCGATGAATGCCATTATCGGATTTACTAAAGTGGTCTTAAAAACGGACTTAACAGTTAAGCAAAAAGAATATTTAAACGCTATAAAAATAAGTGGTGATGCTCTAATTGTTCTAATAAATGACATTTTAGACTTAGCAAAAGTAGATGCTGGAAAAATGCAATTTGAACAAATACCTTTCAAATTGAGATCTTCAATTGCGGCCATGCTACACCTTTTTGAATCTAAAATACAGGAGAAAAATTTAAAATTGATTCGGGAATTTGATCCTGCCATTCCTGAAGTTTTAGTGGGTGATCCCGTTCGTTTACATCAAATTATATTAAATCTGATTAGTAATGCGGTTAAGTTTACTTCGAAAGGAAAAATCACGGTAATTGTAAAACTAATCGAGGAAGATGACGTAAAAGTAATTCTTGAATTTGCAATTTCTGATACCGGAATTGGTATTTCAGAATCTAAAATAGAAACAGTATTCGAAAATTTTCAACAAGCAACCAGCGGAACATCACGATTATACGGAGGAACCGGATTGGGTCTTGCCATTGTCAAACAATTAGTTGAACCACAAGGAGGAAGCATCAAAGTTGAAAGTATTGTCAAAGAAGGTTCTACGTTTAGTTTCAGACTCCCGTTTTTGAAAACAAAAGCTGAAGCACAAACCGAATTAGAAATATTAGAATTGGATAATGATATAAAAAATTTAAAAGTCTTAGTGGTTGAAGACATGGCTTTGAATCAATTACTGATGAAAACGGTATTAGATGATTTTGGTTTTGAGCGTGATATTGCCGAAAACGGAAAAATCGCCATCGAAAAACTCGAAAACAACACCTACGATATCATCTTAATGGATTTACAAATGCCTGAAATGAATGGGTTTGATGCTACAGAATACATTAGAAATACCATGAAATTAACCATTCCTATTATCGCTTTAACTGCCGATGTTACCACTGTGGATTTAGAAAAATGCAAAGCAGTAGGAATGAATGATTACCTTGCTAAACCTATCGACGAACGATTATTGTATAGTAAAATTGTTAGTTTAATTAAAAAAAACAGTGTCATGAACGAAGATAATATTGAAAATACAGTTCCTGAAATACCTAAAATAAAATACATTAACTTACTTTATTTAAACCAAAGAACTAAATCAAATCCGGTATTAATGATGGAAATGATTTCTATTTATTTACAACAAACTCCACCATTAATCAGTTCGATGAAGCTAAGTTATATTAATAAAGATTGGAAATCGTTACACTCAGCAGTACACAAAATGATTCCTTCTTTTTCAATAATGGGCATCAGTACCGATTTTGAAAACATGGCCAAAAAAGTACAGGAATTTGCAAATACGCAACAGGAAGAAGAAGATATAAATGAAATGGTTATACAACTCGAAAAGGTTTTGAACCAATCGTGCAGTGAACTAGAAGAAGAACTTAATAGAATTAAAAATATAAAATCATGAAAAACGATAATAAAATAAAACTTTTCTTAGTAGACGATGATGCCGTTTTCTTAAAATCATTAGAAATTGAATTCATCCATCATACTGATTTTATAGTAGAGACCTATTCGACTGGAGAACTTTGCATTGCTAATTTATCTAAAAAACCAGATGTGATTATTTTAGATTACCATCTCGACGGGATAGATCCCACTGCAATGAACGGTATTGAGACTTTAGATAAAATAAAAGAATACAATCCAGATATTCCGGTTGTAATGCTCTCTTCACAAGATAAAATAGATGTAGCCATTAGTTGTATGCATCACAAAGCGTTTGATTATGTGGTAAAAAGTGAAACAGCCTTTTTGAGATTGCAAAAAAATATTACGGCCTTTTTTCACTTCGAAAGAATCGAAAAAGAATTGAATTGGTATATGGCCAGAATGTAATTACGCTTCAAATTTTCATTTTTTTGAAAAAAAGAAAACAAATACGCTAAAAAACGGAAAATTTCCTTTTCCGTTTTTTTTTATGTCAAAAATTTTCTAAAAAAAATTAAGCGCTAAAAAACAGATTGAAAAAAACTATAAAAACCTCAATAGGTTAATGTTATAAGTTAAAAAGATAATTGTGTAACCTATTCTTCTTGATATATAAGAACTTTGTATAATTCATTTATTAAACTATTTGAGCTGACAATCTGTGAATAATATAATTATTTACAAAAATTTCATAACACTTTACAAGCTGTTTAATAGCAACTTAGCACTCTAAAATAATATATCTAATGGAAAATAAAAACAACAATCCAAAATTAAATATCGAAAAAGAGGCGCAATCTGATTTTCCAGGATATCCGCATTATCCACCAAGTGAAGATATTTATGTAAATGATTTTGAAGAAGAAGATATTGACTTAGAAGATACTTCTGAAAAGAAAACACCAATCGAAATTGACAACCGAAACCCATTAAACGAAAAAGATTTTGAAGATGATGTTTCGGGAAACGACTTAGATATTCCGGGTTCTGAACTGGATGATGAACAAGAAAATATTGGCAGTGAGGACGAAGAAAATAACGGATATAGTATTGGTGGCGATAATCACAACAATCTGGAAGAAGACATTCAGGAGTAATTTCCGGTTTTCAATACTAATACAATTATAAAGCAAGACTATTTAGAAACTAAAAAAACAAAGAAAATGGAGCCAAATACTTATCGTTTAAAAAAGCATTATACAATTCGAATAGTATTTCAATTTATTGCTTTTTTATTGGTGCTGTTCAGCCTCTTTCTAACTGTATCTTCTTTTTTATAATTAAAAAAACAGGAATCGGCCGTTTTAAAACAGTTCCGATTCAATTATATAAAATTTTAAAAAACAAAATTATGAATCTCAAAAGAATCTTTGGTGCCCTACTTACTCTTCTAGGAATAGGCGGACTTATCTATACAGCGGTAGTATTTACAGACACATCTGGTGCTACAAAAGATATTAAAGAATTAATCATTTATGGCATATTGGGGATTGTATTTTTTATTTCGGGCATCAACTTAGTCAAAGCTACAAAAGACGAATCATAACTTTTTTTTAAGCTAATTGCACTTTAAATCTTGTTACAAAAACGCAAAAACAAATATTTTCTTCGTTTTTGTAATAGAAGAATACGAAACAATGGCTTGGATATTAAGGCGATATTTAAATTAGTCTTCTAAAAAACTAAATACTAAAATCATGGAAAAAATAGAAAATAAAAACAATTATTCTTCAAAAAGTAATTGTAAAGTTGGCAAAATCACTTCGAAAAAAAAACTAAAAAAAGACAGTACAACTCATTCTATAGAACTTAATGAAGAGGACTTCAAACTTTCAATCGATGAATTTGTGGAAGAAGATTCAAACCAATAATACCACCAATAATTTAATCCTAAATTAGTATTAATTAACCCGTTGTGTGTACGTATCTAAACTGATTATTCTTGTATTTTATAAATTAAAATATAAAGAAAAATGTTTTTTAATGCTTACACACAGCGGGTTAATCACGTATTTTATTTAATTTTTTTCAATTTAACAGTCAGTGGAATTACAATTAAAATGTGTGAATCATGCAACTAATTGCTAAAGTTATATAACATTTTTCATCTGGTTCTGAATGACCTTTGATTAAATAATTTAACATAAAACAAAATGAAAAAATTACTATTATTATGTACTTGCTTAGCATTTACATTTATTGTAAAAGCACAGACCGAAGACAAAAAATGGAATATTGGTCTTCATACTGGTGTTACACAATATCAGGGAGATCTGGGAAATAATTTCTATAAAACCGACAAGGCTTTCTACGGATTTGGAGGATTATCTGTTTCTAGATATTTAGGACGCCATTTTGATGCCAATTTATTGTTGACTAAAGGAACAATTGGATATAATGGTACAACTGGAGGCTTCAAAAGTGATTTTAATGCAGCTTCATTCAATCTTAGGTTTAATATTTTAGGACCTGAAAATGCAGTAAGACCTTTTGTATTTGCTGGTGTTGGAGCTATTTTATTTGATAATGATTTGAATTTTGATCAAGACAGAATCGATTATGCTTTACCAACTGCGGGTGGTGGGATCAATTTTAGATTAAGTCCTGTAATCAATCTTAACTTACAAGAAACATTCAGTTTTTCGAACAAAGACAGAAGAGATGGAATTGATGTTGGAGAAAAAGATGCTTACTTATCACACATGGTAGGTTTAACATTTAATTTTGGAGCCAAAAATGACGCTGATAATGATGGTGTTTCTGACTCTAAAGACAATTGTCCTGACACTCCAGCCGGAGTTATTGTAGACAAAAAAGGATGCCCATTAGACAGAGATAGTGATGGAGTTGCAGATTATTTAGACACTTGTCCTGATGCTGCCGGATCTGCTGCCTTAAATGGTTGTCCAGACCGTGATAATGATGGTGTTGCTGATCAGTTAGACAAATGCCCGGATACAGCAGGAACAATCGCACTAAACGGTTGTCCAGATACTGATGGAGATGGAGTTGCCGATATTGATGATAAATGTCCAGACACAAAAACGGGATACAAAGTAGATGCCAGTGGTTGTCCTATGGATAATGATAAAGATGGTATTATAAATGACAAAGATCGTTGTCCGGATATTGCAGGACCTGTGAGTTTAAAAGGATGCCCTGATACTGACGGAGATGGTGTAGCGGATATTGATGACCGTTGTCCTACTCAAAAAGGAACAATGGCAAACAAAGGCTGTCCGGATATTACTCCTAAAGATGCAAAACGTATTACTTATATCGGTAGCAAAATCTTTTTCGAAAATGCAAGTGATAAACTTAAAGTGGGTTCTCTAGTACAATTAGACGAATTAGCTACAATATTAAATCGCTATGAAGGAGCTAATTTAGTAATAGAAGGCCACGCCGACAGCAACGGAAGCGATGCTTACAATTTAAATCTATCTCAAAAACGTACAGAGTCTGTTAAAAAATATTTAGCAAGCAAAGGAGTTTCAGAATCTAGATTGACCGCTGTAGGATATGGAGAAAGTAAACCAATTGCTTCTAACAAAACGTCTTTAGGTCGTGCTAAAAACAGAAGAGTAGAATTAAAAACATCGTACTAATACGAATCGATTAGGTTGGGTTATTTTTTTTAAATTTGGGTGAAGAGGGCTGTTGATTTCAACAGCCCTTTTCTTATGCCGAATGCCAAAATGTTTTCGGAGATGGTTCCTTCAAATGAAATTGCCGAAAAAGTAATTCCACAAAAGAATGTATAAATAGCTTTAATCATTTGGCAAAATAATTCGTACATTCAATTTAATAGAATATATTTATGGTAATTTTTTCTTTGATACCAATATGAAAGCACTGTCTAAAAGTTATATCAAAAGTATATTAAAACCCCGTGAAGCATCCTCACACAAAGGAAGTCATGGTCATGCCCTACTCATCGCTGGTTCCAAAGGTTTAATGGGATCTTCGGTAATCGCTTCAAGAGCTTGTTTGCGTTCTGGAGCCGGATTATTAACGGTAAACATACCCGAAGAGGAACGCTTTATTTTACAAACCGCAATTCCGGAAGCAATGCTCGTAATGCGTGAAAATACAATGAGTGATTTGAATAATTTTTCCGCCATAGGAATTGGACCAGGCCTGGGAACTGGTAAAGAATCCGTAGAAATTCTAGTTAGCATTTTGAACGATTTTAATAAACGAATCCTATTAGATGCCGATGCTTTAAATTGTATTTCGTCCAACAAATCTCTTTTGGAGAAAATCCCAAAAGAAACCATAATCACCCCACATCCAAAAGAATTTGACCGTCTTTTTGGGACACACAAGGACAATAATGAACGGATGAATACCGCCATCCAAAAATCGAAAGAGCTTAAAATAACAATCGTTTTAAAAGGACACCATACCCTGATTACTTATAACGGCGATACTTTTTATAATACAACCGGAAATGCTGGTTTGGCAAAAGGAGGCTCTGGTGACGCTCTCACAGGAATAATTCTTTCGTTTTTGGCACAAGGCTACGACCCTTTTGGCGCTGCAAAATTAGGTGTTTACTTGCATGGATTTGCAGCCGATCTT
>ERZ1034363.595-NODE-595-length-24311-cov-15.304159_pt1 | contig 24311 bp, 26 predicted proteins | sample MGYA00520616_ERZ1034363 | MGnify/ENA primary metagenome ERZ1034363 (study PRJEB33736, sample SAMEA104284506) | Azolla filiculoides | biome: Urban; feature: Water surface; material: Ditch water | place: Netherlands | collected 2015-10-28 | depth 0-0.1 m ... | reverse complement strand
CTGATAATCGTTAAAATGGTTTCTTTTTCGTTTCGGTACACAAAGTAAGCAAAAAACAAGATAGCTGCAATTCCGAAGATATAAGTTTCTCTAAAAAGCGGAATATAAAAAGACAATCCAGATAACAATATAGACAATGTTAAATAACCAAAAATCTTCTTTTTGTCATAGGGAATTGGATATTTTTTTTGTCCCAGTTGGTAGGAAATTAACATCATGGAACCATAAGCAATAATTGTAGCAATCGCAGAACCCATGTAACCAAATTTTGGAATTAAGGCTAAATTTAAAACCAAAGTTAAAACTGCACCAACTATTGAAATGTAGGCTCCAATTTTTGTTTTATCGATTAACTTATACCACACGGATAGATTTGTATAAATTCCTAAAAAGAAATTTGCTAATACAATTAATGGCACCACATCCATCGCAGACCAGTAACTTTCTTTTGGAACTAAAATAAATTTTAAAATATCTGCAAAAACAATGACACCTAAACTGATGAACGAACCTAAAATGACAAAATATTTGGTAATGGTAGCATAAGTTTGTGGTGCATTCTCGTTTTTTGCGTGACTAAAGAAAAACGGTTCAATTCCTAATGTATAAGCCGTTCGAAATAAAACCATAAACATCCCAATTTTGTAACAAGCAGAATAGGCTCCAATTTTTGCCATATCAACATTCATCCAGTCCAACAAAATTTTATCAAAATGTTCGTTGATGGCAAAAGCAATTCCAGCGATTAGAATTGGTAAACCATATTTCATCATTTTTTTCCATAGCTCAACATCAAAATTCCATTTAATTTTTATGTAGTCGGGCAACACCATTATTAGTGTAGCGAAACTAGCAATTAAATTAGCAACAAAAATATATCCGATTTGAAAATCAGCATCGTAGATAGTTTGAATTATTGTATTGTTTGTATTTGCCGCTAATTTTGGTAAAAAAGCCAAGAAAAAAATATTCAGCAACAAGTTGATTAATACATTTGAAATCTTAATTACTGCATATTTTATAGGACGACTTTCGGCTCTTATTTTTGAAAATGGAATAATCGCCAACGCATCTAAAGCTAAAATCCAAATGGTGAAAATGATGTATTTGACATTGATTTCTGACCAAAGTGATAAATTTTCTCTGAAGAGTAGAAATAAAATCAAAAAACCAATAGTTGACCAAAATAATGAAATAGTAGCCGTTGAAATTACTTTGTCTTTTTGTTCTTCAGTATTGTAAAATCTAAAGAAAGCTGTTTCCATTCCGTAAGACAAGACTACGTTGAAAAAAACGAGATAGGAAAAAATTACGGAAACTTCACCCATTTTGCTATTATCGGTTAAATAATAGACAAATAAAGGATTAAGTATAAAACTGATAATTCTTGGTAAAACGGTTGCTAAACCATAAATAGCAGTTTGTTTAAAAAGACTTTTGTAAAGACTCATGCAGTATTTTTAGAATAACAAATGTAATTAATTCTTTGGTTTTGCAGAAGGATAAAGTAGCATTGGTTTTTCTTTCACGTTTTTGATTACTTGTTGAAATTCTTTCCCATTTTTTAGAAAAATCAATATTGCTTCGTTTTCGGCTAATTTGGTGTTGTTTTTTGGGCTTGAAGTTACAGTAGTTTTATCTCCATCAAATTTTTCTTGATTGGCTTCGGTTTTTATTCTTGCAATGAAATGTAATGCATCTTGTTTTTCAAAAGGCACTTCGTAACCTCTGAAAATTACTTTTTTTAACTCAATATCTTCGCTTAATTCGGTTTTTAAATCTACATAAAAATTAATACCACTTCCGCCACCACGAACACCAGCTACCCAACTTTCGTATGATGCCGACAAGTTGTTTTCTTGAACAATTGTTTGCGTAGCATTGCAAGATAGTAATGTAGCACTAATAAATAGTGTTAAAATATAATGAATCATGATAATTTCCGTTTTGATAAAGTTACTGAAATTATTTGAACAAAAAACAAGCCAAAAACGTAGTTTCGAATATTATTTTAATACTTTCGTAAGACTATTTTTATGATTATGACACGATTTTTATTTCCCCTTTTTTTATTTGCTACTGCTGTTTTTTCTCAGCAAAAAATTGATACCAAAAAAATCTCAACAACTGTTTCTAAGCACGGAATATCTATTCAAGATGATTATGTATGGTTAGAAAATACTTCTGATAAATCAGTTATTGACTGGGTAGATTTGCAAAATAGTGTTTGTGAGCAAAAGCTTGATGAATTGGTAAAAAATTATAACTTTTCTTTTAAAATTAAAGATTATGATTATTTATCTACTTATTCCATGCCTTCAAAAAACGGTAAATATTTTTATCTTTCCTATAGAGTTGATAAAAACAAACCTAGCGTTTTATACTATAAAGAAAATTTGAACGATCTTGGAAAGCCTTTAGTTGACCCGTATGATGTTTATAAGGATCCTAATGTGGTTTTATCTGGTTATTATCCATCTAAGAATTCTAAATATTTAGCTTTTAAAATTAGTCCAAATGGAAGTGATCGACAAGAAATTAAATTTAGAGATTTTGTAAACAAAAAATATTTGGATGATGTTTTAACAGATATTAAGTTTTCAAATGTTGCTTGGAATGCTGATAAAGGAATTTTTTATAAGAAAAACTCAAATAAAGAGTTCTTTGCAAAAGATTCTACATATCAGTTATTTTATCATAAAATTGGAGATATTCAGAGCAAAGATCAATTGGTTTTTGATGCCACACAGCATAAATCTAACATTAGTTTTTTTACTAAAAAAAATAAATTATTTGTCTTGGAAGAAAGTGAAGACGAAACAACTAGAAATTTTTATTATGCTGAATTAGACAAAGAAGAATTTCAGCTTGTTAATTTTATCAAAGATGATACTTCAAATTTTGATTTTTTGAATATAGCTAATGATAAATTTTATTTTTCTGATGAAAAGTATCCTTGGGGTAATGTTTGTTATTTTGACATTAATAATCGTGCAGAAAGTAAGGTTTTGATACCTCAAGTGTATTCTCATTTGCTTATAGATGCAGTCTTTTTGGAAAATTATATTATTTGCAAGTATAAAAATTTAGGAAAATATTACATGTCTATTTATGATTATACAGGTAATTTTATAAGAAAATTTGAGGCGCCTCATAGCATGGATTTTCAAATTAAATTTTATGATGAAAAAACAAGCGAACTTTTTGTTACTTTTTATTCGTACACTATTTCTGCATTGAATTACAAATTAAATATTACAACTGGTGCGAATGATATTTATTTTAATGATTTTATTCAGCCAAAACCAACACTATTTCCGTTTAATTATTTTGAGACAAAAACAATTACGTATAAAAGCAGAGACAATAAAGATATTCCGATAGTTATTATTCATAAAAAAGGAATAGAACTTAACGGAAACAATCCAACGTTGTTGCGTGCTTATGGAGGTTTTGGCAGTGTTAGTGGACCAAATTATGATACTGGACTGTTGAGCTTTTTAGAAAAAGGCGGAGTTTATGCTTTTGCGCAAGTTAGAGGAGGAGGAGAAAAAGGTAAAAATTGGCATAAAGAAGGGAAAGGGTTCAAGAAAATCAATTCGATTAATGATTTTGTTGATGCTGCAGAATTTTTAATTTCTGAAAAGTACACAAACCCAACTAAATTAGCTATTAATGGTGGTTCTCATGGTGGTTTAGTAATTGGTGCGGCTATGACTCAACGTCCTGACTTATTTAAAGTTGTGGTTTCAGAAATGGGCAGATTAGACATGTCAACACTTGATAAATATACTTCAGGAATTCATCACTTTGATGAGTATGGCAATCCTAATATTAAGGAAGAGTTTCAATCTTTGATTTCATATTCTCCTTATCATACAATAAAAGAGGATGTTAATTACCCAACTTGTTTGATAATAACTTCAGAGAATGATGATAGAGTTCCACCTTTTCAGTCTTATAAATTTGTTGCAAGATTACAAAATAGATTAGCTCAAAAAAATCCTATTTATTTAAAAGTAAATAAAACAGCAGGTCATCATGGGAATATTTCAAATTATGAGAAGAAAGTAAAACAAGAAAGTGAGTTTTATAGTTTTATTTGGGAATATTTGAATAAGTAGTAATTTGAAATTAAAAAGTCCTGAAATTTCAGGACTTTTTAATTGGTATAAATTTTATTAAAATTAATTATTTAAAGCTTCAGCTCCACCAACGATTTCTAAAATTTCGTTTGTAATAGCTGCTTGACGAGCTTTGTTATAAGTTAATTTTAATTGATCTCTTAATTCTGTAGCATTATCGGTAGCTTTGTGCATTGCTGTCATACGTGCTCCGTGTTCTGCTGCAAATGAATCTCTAATCGATTTGTATAACTGTGTTTTTAATGATTTTGGAATCAAGGTTAACACAATTTCTTCTTTAGAAGGTTCAAAAATATAATCTGATGCCACAACTTCGCCACCAACAATAGGAGCTAGAGGTAAAAATTGTTGTGTTCTTACAATTTGAGTAGCAGCATTTTTAAATTCGTTGTAAACAATTTCGATTTTATCGTAATCTCCAGCAACAAATTTATTCATTAATTCTTGTGCAATGTCAGAAGCATTTTCAAATGTTAATTGATCAAAAATGGTGTTTTGTACATCAATTACATTGTATGTTTTGCGTAAAACATCGTTTCCTTTTTTACCGATTGCAAAAATATCTACTTGTTTACCTTCATATGCTTCAGCAACAACTTTTACTTGTTTGATTACGTTTGTATTAAACGCACCACACAAACCTCTGTTTGAAGTAACAGCGACGATAAGCACTTTTTTTACTTCTCTTTGAGCTGTAAAAGCACCACCAACTTCTCCTTCAAGAGTTGCACTTAAGTTTTGTAATAGTTCAGTAAGTTTTTCTGCATAAGGGCGCATAGCAGTAATTGCATCTTGAGCCTTTTTTAATTTTGCAGCAGAAACCATTTTCATCGCCGATGTAATTTGCATCGTGGATGAAACAGAAGTAATCCTATTACGTATTTCCTTTAAGTTTGCCATGTTTTTATAGTAATTAGTAATTAGTGAATAGTAATTAGCTCTTCACTAATCACTATTCACTTTTCACTGAAAATTAATTATATTTTGCTGAAATTTCTTTTGCTACTTTTTCTAAAACGTCAGTGATGTTGTCATCAAATTTACCTGCTTTAAGAGCATTTAATGTATCTCTGTGTTTAGCGTTTAAGTATTCTAAGAAATCTTTTTCAAATTCTTTTACTTTTTCTACAGGTACATTTCTTAACAAGTTTTTAGAACCTGCATAAATGATTGCTACCTGATCTTCTACTGTAAAAGGAGAGTTTAAACCTTGTTTTAAGATTTCAACGTTTCTTTTTCCTTTTTCGATAACGTTTAAAGTTACTGCATCTAAGTCAGAACCAAATTTCGCGAATGCTTCTAATTCACGGAATTGAGCTTGGTCTAATTTTAATGTACCTGCAACTTTTTTCATAGATTTGATTTGCGCATTACCTCCAACACGAGATACCGAAATACCTACGTTGATTGCAGGACGAACTCCAGAGTTGAATAAATCACCATCTAAGAAAATTTGTCCGTCTGTAATCGAAATTACGTTTGTTGGGATATATGCAGAAACGTCACCTGCTTGCGTTTCGATAATTGGTAATGCTGTTAATGAACCACCACCTTTAACGATTCCTTTGATAGAATCTGGTAAGTCATTCATGTTTTTAGCGATTTCGTCGTTAGCGATAACTTTACAAGCTCTTTCTAATAAACGAGAGTGTAAGTAGAAAACGTCTCCAGGATATGCCTCACGTCCTGGTGGTCTTCTTAATAATAAAGATACCTCACGGTAAGCAACAGCTTGTTTAGATAAGTCATCATAAACAATTAAAGCTGGACGACCAGAATCTCTAAAATATTCTCCGATTGCAGCACCTGCCATAGGAGCATATACTTGCATAGGAGCTGGGTCAGAAGCGTTTGCAGCAACAATAACAGTATAAGCCATTGCACCTTTTTCTTCTAACATTTTTGCAATTCCTGCTACAGTTGAAGCTTTTTGTCCAATTGCAACATATATACAGAATACAGGTTGTCCTGCATCATAAAATTCTTTTTGATTTAAGATGGTATCAATACAAACTGTTGATTTACCAGTTTGACGGTCACCAATAACCAACTCACGTTGTCCACGACCAACTGGAATCATTGCATCAACTGCTTTTACTCCTGTTTGTAATGGTTCAGTTACTGGTTGACGAAAGATAACTCCTGGAGCTTTTCTTTCTAATGGCATTTCGTATAAATCACCACCGATTGGTCCTTTTCCATCAATTGGGTTTCCTAAAGTATCTACAACACGACCTACCATTTGTTCTCCTACTTTAAGAGACGCAATACGTTGTGTTCTTTTTACAGTTGAACCTTCTTTGATTCCTGTTGATGGCCCTAAAAGTACCACCCCAACATTGTCTTCTTCTAAGTTCAATACGATAGCTTCTAATCCGTTTTCGAATTGTACTAACTCTCCGTATTGAGCGTTTGATAATCCGTAAACACGAGCGATACCGTCTCCTACTTGAAGTACTGTTCCAACTTCTTCTAACGATGCACCAGATTCAAAACCTGATAATTGTTGTTTTAATATTGCTGATATTTCAGCAGGTTTAATTTCAGCCATTGTGATATATCTTTAATGGTATATTAATTACTAAACTCTCTTTTTAAATTTTGCAATCTGTTTGCTACAGACGCATTGTATTGTTTGTCACCCATTCTTAATATAAATCCACCAATGATAGCCGGATCTACAATATTTTGGATGGTAATATTTTTATTTGAAAACGTTGCAATTTTTGCTAATACTTTCGCTTCTAACTCAGGAGATATCGGAAATGCAGTTGTTACTAATGCAGTTTCTATCCCATTAAGTTCATCATGTAAAGCATTGTATTGTAAAGCAACATCTTGCAACAACTCAAATCTTTTATTTACTAAAAGTAATTGAAACAAGCTTTTTGTTTCTTTTTGAGCAGAAGCAAAAATTTCATTTACTGAAGAAAATTTGATTTCTCCTTTAACTACTGGACTTAGCAAAAATTCTTTCAATTCAGCACTGTCTTTAATTGCATTTACAATTGAAGTCATGTCTGCATTTACAGCAGGTGTGTTATTGTTTTCTTTTGCAATATCCAAAATGGCTTTAGCGTATCGTATTGCTGCTCTAGTTCCTGCCATGATATTAGTTTAATTTTGCATCACCTAACATTTTCTCAACTAATTTAGTTTGAGCTTCTTTGTTAGATAATTCTTCTTTTAACAATTTCTCAGCAATTTCTAATGACAAAGAAGAAACTTGATTTTTCAATTCTGCCATAGCTGCATTTTTTTCACTTTCGATTGAAGCTTTCGCTTGATCAATCATTTTTTCACCTTGCGTTTGCGCTTCAGATTTAGCATCAGCAATCATTTTTTCTTTGATTTCTCTTGCTTCTTTAAGCATTAAATCTCTTTCTGCTCTTGCTTCAGCTAATAATTTTTCATTGTCAGCTTTTAAATTTTGCATATCTTTCTTAGCATTTTCAGCTGCTAATAAAGCATTTTTAATTCCTTCTTCTCTATCATTAACTGCATCAAGAATAGGTTTCCACGCAAACTTTTTTAATAATAGAATCAATCCAACAAATATAAGTACTTGCCAAAAGAATAATCCAAATTCAAACTGATTTATTAATTTATCCATTATATATGATTTTAAACTTTTTTGTAATGATAAAACAATAGTTACAACCAACCGTTGCAACTATTGTCTTTAGTTTTTAATTAAGCAGCAAATAATGCAGCGAAACCAATACCTTCAATTAACGCAGCAGCAATAAGCATAGCTGTTTGGATTTTTCCTGAAGCTTCTGGTTGGCGAGCGATAGCGTCCATTGCTGAACCACCGATTTTACCAATACCTAAACCTGCTCCGATTACAATTAATCCTGCTCCTACAATAGTTGGAATTTGCATAATATATATATTAAAAATTAAACATTCTTATTAATGATGTGCTTCTTCATGGTGATGCTCTTCGTTTGCTGAACCAAAATATAGTGCAGATAACATTGTGAAGATATACGCTTGTAAAAAAGCAACTAATATTTCAAGAATTGAAAGAACAAATGATAGTCCAAATGACAATGTGCTTCCAATCCAGCTTTTAAAAATAAACATTAAACCAATAATACTCATTAATACAATGTGTCCTGCAAAAATATTTGCATATAAACGTATCATTAATGAAAAAGGTTTAATTATTACTCCTAATAATTCAATAGGAGCCAGAACTATTCGCATTAATTTTGGCACACCTGGCATCCAAAAAATATGCCCCCAATAGTTTTTATTAGCTGTAAAGTTTGTGATTAAAAACGTTAAAATAGCTAATGAAAAAGTAATGGTTAAGTTTCCAGTAACGTTAACTCCTAGTGGAGTCAATCCAAAGATGTTTAAGAATAAAATAAAGAAAAAGATAGTTAATAAATAACTCATGTATTTCTTATAATTTTTTTCACCAATGTTTGGAATAGCAATTTCATCACGAATATAAACTACTAATGGTTCAAATATTCTTCCAAATCCTGATGCAATTCCTCCATTTTTAGCATAAGATTTTGCAAGTCTTACAAAAATGAAGAACATTAAAAAAGCTGTAATTAAAATAAATAAAACACTTTTTGTAATTGAAAAATCTATTGGTCTAGCATTTGAAGGATGACCAGTTTTTTCATCTTCATGAATAGTTCCTTTCTCATCTGTTTTGTAGATTTTACCATCATGATGGTTAATTACATAGTAATTTCCATTAGATTCAGCTACACTTTCTCCATGGTGAAATTTTGATGAAGAAAACACATGTAATCCGTTATCCCATAAAATTACTGGAAGTGGAAAACCAACATGTTTACCTTCTTTGAAATCTGAGTATAGTGTAAAATCGTGTGAATCTAAAACGTGGTGTTTAGTAAATGCTTTTACTTGAGATTTAATATCTGTTGGTTCAGCGTGTCCATGTCCTTCTTCGTGAGCAACTTCTTCTGTTTTTGGAGCAGCATGAGCTTCAACAACAGTAGAATCATTTGTAGAATTTGCAAAATTCACAATAGGCATTAAAGCCATTGTCATTGCAAGTATAAACTGGAGTGGTTTTTTTGAAATCACCATATCTTTTGTAAACTTAAACTATGAGGTTTATAAAATTTGGTGCAAAGGTACATTTTTTCTTTATATTCCAATTATATTGATGTTTTTTTTTGACTATTTTTTATTCAATATTTTTGCGACTATTATTGTTTCGATAAGAAGAAATATAATAAAAACAGCAAAAAAGTTGATTTTCTCTATCTTATTGTCTTGAAGATGAAGAATTGGACGTACTAAAAAAAAAGCAATAACCATTTTTATACTAGTTGCAATCATGAACACCATACCTGTATTGTCAAAGTTTTTATCTGAAATTTTAGTGACAGTAATTAATACTACCAATGAAAGAATAAAAAAAACAAAATAGAGTGTAGGTATTGAATAATAAAAGCTAATTTCTTTTCCTTTGAATTGAGGTAGTTGAAAAAGTAATAAATGTATAATTGAAAGAGGTAAAGCGGCAAAGATTAGTTTTTTTAAAATTGCAATACTATTTGTCATTTTTATTCAATTGATTTACTTGTCTTATAACGTTATACAGCGCTAAAAACACACCGATTAATGTTACTACTTTTGTATAAGTGTTATCAGCGTTTCCATATTGTTCATCCAACCATTTACCAAAATAGGAAAAAACAAAAATCACAATTCCCATTTGGATAGGAATATTAATTAAGGCTAGCCACTTGTTAAATTGATTTTTGTTTTCTGGCATTATTTATTAAATTTCTTGGATGCTTCAAAGGCTACGCATTTCGCAACTAGCTTCAAATTTTGCACCTGGTTCAACAGCTAATTTTCCAACAATAACTTCTCCAGTTATGTGGGCTTTAGATTTGATATTTAGCATGCCTTCCGCTTGTAATTTACCTGAAAATTTTCCTTCAATGTCGATACTTTTACAAATAATATCTCCTTGAACTTCACCTGTTGGACCAATTACAATTTTCCCTTCAGAGGTAAAGTTTCCAGTTAATTTTCCGTCAAGTCTAAAATCAGCTTTTGTAGAAATATCTCCAGTTATCGAAGTTCCTTCAACAATTCTATTGGTTTTTCCCAATAAATGATCTTGGTTTTTAACTTTGTCAAACATTTTTGAGGCGTTTTTTGAGGTTATTATTTATTCAACTGTAGCCATTCTTCAAATTTTTTCTTCATTTGAACAATTTTATAATCTTCGGTTGAAATGATGTAGGCTTGATCTTTAATTTTATAATTTTTATGCTCTTTTAAAACAGACAATACTGAATTAGCCGATTCTTTTGAACTGAATCCATGAATTACTATAAAATTATCCGTCACAGTGTAAATATCATTTGAAGATTTTAGCAATACTGCGTTTGCATCTTTAAGATATTTTTCAATTTTATCTGTCAAATTTTTAACCTCTTTATCCAAAGGGAATTTCTTTGGAAAAATTATTTTCCATTCTGTAGCTTCTTCTTTACTAAAGGCTAAAGCTTCTAATTTAGGAATATCGGTTTTAAGTAAATTTTCAGCTTGTTTTCCTTCTTCGATATTTGGATAAGTTAGTGCTACAAAGTTTAATGCTTTTTTGTATTCTTCTAAACCTTGTAATCTTCCAATTACTTTTGCTTTAAGTAATTCAAATTTTGATACAGCTTCTTCTCCAGTAAATCGATTGATTTGTGCGTCAACTTCTGCAAGTACTTCTCTAATTTGGTTGTTTTCAAATTTTTTGTACAAAGCATTGTAAACAATTTCTGGATTTGCTTCATCTGTAATTTCAACACTTGGATTTTTTACAATTTCTGCATATCTGCTAGTTGGGTATTCTGATAAAATTTGTTGTTTCATTAGCTCGGCTTTTGCTGGAGCTATTATTTGATAAATTTTAAACAAATTGTATTTTGCAGGAAGAATTAATCGCTCTTCTGGATTGTTCTTTAATAATTGCTCTAAACGAGCAGCTGCCAATTCATTTTCTCTGAATTTTTCCTTATAAATAATGCCTAATTGGTAATATGCAAAGTTTCTGTCTTTTGCCAAACTGTCTAATAATTTTGTGTCAGTAGGTATTTGTTTTAGGTAAAAATCCGAATTATATTTTGGATTAACAGCTAATGCAGTAGAATCAGTTTCTTTTTCATCTGATAAATCTTCTTCATCTGCATTATTTGAATCCAGATTTGTATCGGAAGACCATCTCCAATTATCTTTTAAAACACGTTTTCCCCATTTACCACTAAATTCTTTTTTACCATATTCAACCGTTACGGGGTTGTAGAAATAAAAACTGTTGTTATCTATACTTCCCATGTCTCCCATTCCTGGCGGTAATGTTGATGGTCCGCCATCTTTAGGCATTGTTGGAAGATTGTCTTTTCCTTGTTTTAATGGATCACCAGTATTTTTATTGTTGGCTGCTAAAATATTAGCTTCTTTCTCTGCTTTTTCTGCAGCTAGTTTAGCCTTTTTTTCGTCTGATGCTTTTAGTTTTATGATGTAATCGTCATAATATTTTTTTCTATCTAAATCATTCATTGCTACTACAGTCAAAATGCTATCGTTTTGCTGCGCAATGGTTTCATATTTTATTACATCGTCTAGATTGACTCTTTTCTTTTTAATTTTTCTGTATTCTCTTGTTCTTTCGTCTAAGCGAAGTAATGTACTGTCATAATATTTTCCAGCAATTTTATATTGAGCTTCTCTAAAATAGATTTCACCAATATTTCTATAATTTGAAGAAACTAAATATTTGTCTTGAGAGGTAGATTTGATAGATTTATTATAATATTTTTCTGCAATTCTATTTTTTTCTTGTTTGTCATAAAAAAGTCCCATTTGATGATTCAAAACATCTAAATATGGGCGATTTTCTCTGTCTTCTAATAGTTTTGTGAATTTTTCTACAAAAGCTAAAGTATCACCTTTTTTGTAATCAAATTGTTGTGCTTGTTTAGCATGGGCTTGAATAATATATCTGCGTGGAGATTTTCTATTCATTTGGATTACATCATCAAAAGCTAAATAAGCACTGTCTTGATAATTCATGCTTTCATACAATTGCCCTAAAATAAAAGAATATCTTGCTTTTTCTTCGTTGTTTTCCGTTGTTTCTTTAGCAATTTTTATTGTAGCAATTGCGCTATCTTTAGCTTGAATATTAAGATAGGCTTGTGTTAACATGGCATTTGCATCGGCTAAATCTTGACCCGATATTTTTTTATCTTCTAAAAGTTTTTTAAGATTTTTTATAGCAACTTCATCGTTGTCTAAACGAATGTTTACTTTCTCACGCCATACTTTCGCATGATAAATTTTATCACTTAGTGGGTATTTGTACAAAATGTAATTTAATGCCTCTAAAGAAGGAATAAAACGATTATCATAGTAACGTGCTTTTGCTAACAACAAATAAGCTTCGTCCATTTGCGGGTTTTTTTCTGTACCGGCAATGTTCATGGAATGCTTTTGAATGGCTTTAACTGCTTTTTCTTCTGCACGTTCAAAGTTTGGGTTTTTTGTTTGGCCAGGTAATAAAGCTTCTTCATTGCTTGGCATTCTTTCAACAGGAAGAATTTCCCAAAAATTATCTTGATAGGTTGTTTTTAAGTCCGCTAAACCTTTGTCTAGCGCTAGATTTCCGTTATACAAAACATTATATTCTGTAGTAACTGCGTGGAAATTACGGTTAATAAATTTATCCTTTTTAACAGAACAAGCTATTAAAAAAAGTATAAAACTAATCGATAAAGAGTATTTTATTATGTTGCTTTTCAAGGTAAAAACGTTTTTGTTCTTAAACTACTAAAACTTGTTTTTAGTATGTACAGAATGGTAAAAATACGTTTCTTTTTTTGAAGTGAAAAAAAATAAGCAAATTTTTGTTAATCAAATACGTTTTTCAAGTCTTTAATTACCTTGAAAGCAATGTCAATTTGTTCGTCACTCACAATAATTGTAAACTCATTAGTAGTTGAAATTACTTCATGAATTATGATTCCTTCCCAAGCTAAACGCTGAAAAATATAATAATAAACACCTGGAGTTGAAATGTTTTCTTGAGGTAACTTTACTGTAATAGATGAAAGGTTTTCTATTTTATGTGTTAATTTTTCACCTTTGAATAAGGCATCAATTATAGGACTAATTGAAGCACTGGTTACAATATTGGTTTCATTTACACCACGAGAAGATGTATAAAAGATATCTTGTAATTTGTTAATTTCTGATAATAATTTCGCTTGGTTTTCCAATAATGTATTTGAAATCACAAAGGTATAATCTGTTAGAGATGAGCGAACGGTGATTTCGCCAATATTTTTTAAGACTTTTGAAATTTTATAATTGATTTTAAAATCTAATTCTTCAGAAAGTCGTTTTAACGACATTACAACGGCGCCTTGTTTTACATCTTTTCCTAAATGAGCTTCTAATTCTGGCATCATTATTCTAGCCAAAGAAGTTAGGTTGATGATTCCTTGCGAAAGCGAACTCAATAAAAAGGGTTTAGATTTTATGTATTGTTCTACTACTGATGAGATAGTTTTCATTCTAAATTGTTGTATTTGTAGTTATTTGGTACAAATATATAAATTTAAAAACAAATTGTTATAAATATAACATTAAAAATAATAAAAAGCTTCTTCAATGTGTTCTATAACAAATTCTGAATTTTCTTTATGAATTGCCACAATATCAAATCGAACTTCGGCATCAATGTCGTTTTGGGTAACGTATTCATTTATAGCTTTTACTAATAATTGAATTTTTTTAGGTTTTACAAATTCCTGTGGTAATCCAAAATCGATGCTCGAACGCGTTTTTACTTCAACAACAGCTAATATTCCATTTTTTTGAGCAATAATATCAATTTCAGCTTTATCAAAAAACCAATTCGTTTCTAAGATTTCGTAACCGTTTTTTTCTAAGAAATCAACTGCTAATTCTTCTCCAAACTTCCCTAAATCGTTATGTTCTGCCATTATTAATGTTTAGTTATTTGAAAGACAAAATCACTTCTTTGTCGTTTACTTCAAAATCAACTTGTTTTCCTAGAATCAATGTTCGGTTGTCTTTTTGATGTCCTGCTGGAAATTCAAAAGCAATAGGAATGTTGTATTCTTTGGCAATTGCAGTAATAATTTGCACTTCGTTTTGCCCGAACGGAATTTCGTTATCGTGCATGTCAGCCATACTTCCTACAATAATTCCTTTTACATTTTCAAAATAACCGTTGCGTTTTAAATTGTACATCATTCTGTCGATGTGATACAAATACTCATCCAAATCTTCAATAAATAGAATTTTTCCTTTCGTATCAATCGATGATTTCGAACCTAATAAACTATATAAAATCGAAATATTTCCACCAACCAATTCACCCGAAGCTTTTCCTTTTACATCATATGCTTTTGATGGAATTGCATAGGAAATAACTTCTCCAAAAAGCGCTTTTCGCAGCGTTTCTTTTACTTCTTCAGGTGCTTTTGGAACCGTAAACGGCATAATCGAATGCAATGTCGCTACTCGTTCCACATTCAATTGACTGTGTAAAACAGTAACATCAGAAAAACCCATAATCCATTTTGGATGCTTTTTGAATTTGGTAAAATCTAACGAATCAATAATTCTAACCGTTCCATAACCACCACGAGCACACCAAATGGCTTTGATGTTATCGTCATCCATCATTTCTTGAAAATCGGCAATTCTTTCGTCATCGGTTCCGCCTAATTGGCAACTATCTAAACCAATGGTTCTGCCTAATTTAGCTTTTAATCCCCAAGATTCTAATAATTCAATAGCGGGTTTTGCATCTTCTGGAAAAAATTTACGAGCCGTACAAACAATAGCAACTGTGTCGCCTTTTTTAAGATAAGGTGGAATTTTCATTTTCTTTTGCGAATGAGAAAAGTTTGAAATTAAAATAAGTATCAAAATAAATCTATACATCGTCAGATTTTATTAACTCAAAAGTAAACAAAATCCAATTAAAATTCGGGATTTCATCACTAATCGATTATTTTTGCATCAAATTTTATGATGATATGTTAGAAAATCCAAAAAGATATACGATTACAGCGGCTTTACCTTATACGAATGGTCCTATTCACATTGGACATTTAGCAGGTGTTTATGTTCCATCTGATATTTATGCGCGATATTTACGTTTACAAGGAAAAGATGTAGCTTTCATTTGCGGAAGTGATGAACACGGCGTAGCAATTTCAATGAAAGCGAAAAAAGAAGGTATTACGCCACAACAAGTAATTGATAAATACGACGGAATTATTCGTCAATCGTTTTTAGATTTCGGAATTTCTTTTGATAATTATTCGAGAACTTCAGCTGAGATTCATCACAAAACGGCTTCGGAATTTTTTAAAAAATTATATGATAACGGAGATTTCATCGAAGAAACTACCGAACAATTATACGATGCAAAAGCGGACCAATTTTTAGCTGACCGTTTCGTAACAGGAACTTGTCCAAAATGCGACAATCCAGAAGCGTATGGCGATCAATGCGAAAAATGTGGTTCGACTTTAAATGCAACGGATTTAATTAATCCGAAATCAACAATTACTGGAGAAACTCCAATTTTAAAATCTACAAAACATTGGTTTTTACCTTTAAATCGTTACGAATCGTTCTTAAGAGAATGGATTTTAGAAGGTCATAAAAACGACTGGAAACCGAATGTTTATGGACAAGTAAAATCGTGGGTTGATGGTGGTTTAGAACCAAGAGCCGTAACACGTGATTTGGATTGGGGAATCGATGTTCCAGTGGAAGGTGCGGAAGGTAAAAAATTATATGTTTGGTTTGATGCGCCAATCGGCTACATTTCGTCAACCAAAGAATGGGCGGCTCGCGAAGGAAAAGATTGGGAACCGTATTGGAAAGATGCCGATACAAAATTGGTTCACTTCATTGGAAAAGATAATATCGTTTTCCATTGTATCATTTTCCCAGCGATGTTAAAAGCAGAAGGAAGTTACATTTTACCTGATAATGTTCCAGCAAACGAATTCTTAAATTTAGAAGGAAACAAATTATCGACTTCTAAAAACTGGGCGGTTTGGTTGCACGAATATTTACAAGATTTTCCAGAAAAACAAGATTCGTTGCGTTATGCTTTAACAGCAAATGCTCCAGAAACCAAAGACAACGACTTTACTTGGAAAGATTTTCAAGCAAGAAATAATAACGAATTAGCAGCGATTTTTGGAAATTTCATCAATCGTGTGGTGGTATTAACTAATAAATATTACAACGGAATTGTTCCAGCTCCAAACGAATTCACAGAAGTTGATGAGCAAACGTTAGCCGAATTAAAAGCATATCCAGCCGTAATTTCAAGTTCAATTGAGCGTTACCGTTTCAGAGAAGCGTTAGGTGAATTAATGAATGTGGCTCGTTTAGGAAATAAATACTTAGCGGATGAAGAACCTTGGAAAATGGTAAAAGAAAATCCGGCAAGAGTGCAAACACAAATGTATGTGGCGTTGCAAATTGCTTCAGCTTTAGCCGTTTTATCGGAACCATTTTTACCTTTTACAGCTAAAAAATTATCGAATATTTTAAAAATTGATGCTTTAGGTTGGAACGATGTAACTACTAAAACAGATTTGTTACCATCAGGGCATCAAATTGGTCAAGCCGAAATCTTGTTTGCCCAAATTGAAGATGCAGAAATCCAAAAACAATTAGACAAATTAGAAGCAACTAAAACCGCAAATAAAGTGGAAAACGCAAAAGCTGAACCGCAAAAAGAAACAGCTTCATTTGAAGATTTTGCAAAAATAGATTTACGAATCGGAACCATCATCGAAGCAGAAAAAATGCCAAAAGCTAACAAATTGTTAGTGTTAAAAGTAGATACTGGTATTGATGTAAGAACCATTGTTTCTGGAATTGCAGAGCATTTTACACCTGAAGAAATAATTGGAAAACGCGTAACCGTTTTAGTAAACTTAGCACCAAGAGCATTACGTGGTGTGGAAAGCGAAGGTATGTTGTTGTTAACAAATAATGCAGAAGGTAAACTAGTTTTCGTAAATCCAGATGCGGAAGGTGTGATTAATGGTGCGATGATATCTTAAATTATATATTGACAATGAAAAAGTTTATTTTACTGTTCTTTCTGTTCTCAAAATTAACTTTCTCTCAAGAGTTAGTAAATTCGATTGACATTAATCTTGACAAGATTAAAAGTTTTTATCGTATTGAAGACCCCAATAACAATGAGTATGCTCTTATTTTAAAAAACAAAGAGAACATTGAATTAATAAAAACTGACAAAAGTTTTAATGTATTAAGTAGGTTTGAGCATATAGAAATTGATAAGTCTGGAGATTTCATGGGTAATAGTATAAAAGAAAATTTATTCTATACTTATTGGAAAAAGAACAAAAAAACATTGGAGGTACTAACTATTGATTTTGAAAATAAAAAGATTATTAAAAATGAAATAAACTACCCCATTGACAGTAATGAAAGAATTTTATCTAGTTATACAAAAGATGCATTTTTTAATACTATTACTGTAACCAAAGAAACATCAATTATAAATTATTACAGATTTAATGGTCTAACAGTAGAAAAAAATTCATTTGACTGCTCTAATATGAGTTTTGTCAATTCATTAAATCAAAAAATAAAGTTTTGGGATTTTTTAAATGACGAAAACGGAACAGTTTACAAGGCTTCTTTTCCAATATTTTTAACGGATAAAATTAACTTTAACTCTGTTCATGCAACGGAAAAAAAGAAAATTTATGTTGATAATGAAAGAATTATTATTTCATCAGATGTAAATAATAATTTTAGTCAATTTGTAATACTGTCGTTAAAAGATTTTACCGCAAATAGCCACATTGTTTCTAAGCAGGATGAAAATTCAATTGATTCATTTTTATCTAAGGAAACGAATTCTTTTGTAATTGACAATAAAATTTTTATAGCTAAATTTAGCAATGAAAGAATTTCAATCATTATTAAAAACTTTGACAATAAAACACTTAACTCTTTTTCAATAACTGCTACAGAAGGTCATCAGTATATCAATTCAGAACTTATAGAAGAAGTTGGAGGTATAAAAAACAGAGAAATTCTTAAAAATGAAGAGAAATTCTTAAGAAAAAGTTTTGCTAAAAATCCTTCAATAACAGGATTCCTTTCAAACGATAATTATTATTTATCTATAGCTGGAGTTTCTTATCCAAGACAACAATCTTATCAAATGCTTGGAATGTTTGGGTTAGTTGGAGGTATTGCGGCAGCAATCATTAATGATGGTTCAGGATCATCAATTACTTCTTATTCAGATAAAGATGTTGTATATATTAGAAGTTGTATATCTTCTTCAGATTTCAAGCCAACAAATTTGAAAAACGTGACTTCAAATTATGATAATGTTAGATCTTACGTTGAAAATAATAATTCAAAAGAAAATTTTTTAACTCTTTTTGAAAGTAATAACCATTTTTATCTTTTTGCCCATAAAAACAAACAGGAAAAAGTGACAATATATAAATTCTAATTTTTTCATGAACCCCAAAATAATCGCTTTCGACGCAGACGACACTTTATGGCACAACGAACCTTATTTCGATGAAGCACAGGAGCGCTTTTGTGTGTTGTTTCAAGATTATGCATCGAGCCAAGAAATTTTGGGATTGATTTTGAATCATCAGGTGAAAAATTTGCCTTTGTATGGTTTCGGAATTAAAGCGTTTACGTTATCAATGATTGAAACTGCTTTGCAATTGACCAATCATCAAATTTCGGGAAAAGGAATTGAGCAAATTTTAGCTATTGGAAAAGATTTATTGCAAAAACCTGTCGAATTGTTGCCAAACGTAGAATCAGTTTTGGAACAGTTGAAAGGAAAATATAAATTGGTTGTAGCCACAAAAGGCGACTTAAAAGACCAACATAGAAAATTACACGATTCGGGAATTGGCGCTTACTTTCATCACATTGAAGTCATGAGTGATAAAGCCGAATTAGATTACGAAAAAATGTTAGGGCGTTTGGATTGCAAAGCCGAAGATTTTCTAATGATTGGAAATTCCTTAAAATCAGATGTCTTACCAGTTTTAAATATTGACGGACATGCAATACACATTCCGTATCATACGACTTGGGAATACGAAAAAATTGATTTCGAAATCAAACACGAAAATTTCAAATCGTTTACCCATATTACTGAGATTTTACCTTTGTTAAAATGAAACGAAAAATTGACATATCTTCTTGGAATCGAAAAGGACATCTAGAGTTTTTCTCAGCTTTCCAAGAGCCTTTTTTTGGAATAACTACAACAATTGATTGTACAACTGCTTATGAAAAAGCAAAGGCAATGCAAATTTCATTTTTTGTATATTATTTTCACAAAACTTTAGCTGCTGTTAATCAAATTGAAAATTTCAGATATAGAATAGAAGGTGAAGATGTGTTTCTATACGAGGAAATTGACGCTTCTGCTACTATTATGAGAGAAGATAAAACGTTTGGATTTTCGTTTATGAAATTTCATGAAGACATTCACGAATTTAATACAATTGTTCAAACAGAAATTGAAAGAATTCAAACCACTACTGGAATTTTAACGAGAGAATATCCTGAAAACATTATTCATTTTTCGGCTGTTCCTTGGATAAATTTTACTGGATTAACGCATTCTAGAAATTTTGGTGTTGCCGATAGTTGTCCAAAAATTTCCTATGGAAAACTAGTAGAAGAAAACGGAAAGAAATCGATGGCGCTTTCAGTTACAGCACATCATGGCTTGGTTGATGGTTATCACATAGGCTTATTTATTGAAGCTTTGCAAACCGAATTAAACAAATAAACCACCAACTTTCGCTGGTGGTCTTTTCTCAAACGGCATTCAAAATAGCTAAAATATCTTCTCCGAATCGCTCCGATTTTTGTTTCCCAAAACCTTTGATTTGTTGTAATTCATTTAAGTTACTTGGCTTATACATGGCTAAATCGATTAATTCTGAATTGTGACAAATCATATACTTTTTCAGTTTCAAAGCTTCCGATTTTTCGTTTCTCCATTGATTTAAATACCCATAAACTTGTTTGTCTTTCGGATTTAAATCTTCATAAGATTTACGTTCTAATCGTTCTGGTTTTTCTTGTTCTTCTGATTCATAATGAACAATAACCGACCAATGCGCTGCTTCACTTTCCACAAATTGAGTACTTGATTTTTTAAACGTTACCGTATTCAAAAAAGCATTCAATTGTTGTTGATCGTACTCCAAAAATGCGTTATCCAAACGGATTGAAAATACTCTAACTTGCATAACATCTTTATTTACCGATTAACAAAATTTCATTGGCAACAACTTCTGTAACATAGCGTTTGTTTCCGTCTTTGTCGTCGTAACTTCTGTGGGTTAACTTACCTTCTATTCCGATTTCTTTTCCTTTGGTTACAAATCTTTCGATGATGTCGGCTGTTTTTCCCCAAGCGGTTACTCGGTGCCATTGCGTTTGTTCTACTTTGTCACCGTTTTCACGATAATACACTTCGTTTGTAGCAATGCTGATGTTTGCTAATTTTTTTCCTCCTTCAAGGTTTTTGATTTCTGGTTCTTGACCTACGTGTCCGATTAATTGTACTGAGTTTTTCATGGCGTATAAATATTAAATGTTTGTGTTACTTGATTTTTTGGAACACGGATTTAATAAATTAGAATAATTTAAAAAATCTATGTTGAACTTGATTTTTGAATTTGTTCTTGAACTTGACTATTTGCTTAATAAAACCAATTCATTAGCAACCACTTCTGTGATATAACGTTTGTTTCCGTCTTTATCGTCGTAGCTTCTGTGGGTTAGTTTACCTTCGATGGCAACGTGACTTCCTTTGGTTAATAATTTTTCAATAATGTCTACTGTTTTTCCCCAAGCGGAAACGCGGTGCCATTCGGTTTGTTCTACTTTTTCACCTTTGGCGTTGGTGTAATTCTCATTCGTAGCGATAGTAAAGTTTGCTACTCGTCCAGATTCTAAATTTTTGATTTCTGGTTCTTGGCCTACGTGTCCGATTAATTGTACTCTGTTTTTCATGGCGTGTAAAAATTTAAATAATTAATAAAATTGATTTTTGAAATTGAACTTGTATTTGAATTTTGCTTTCGTTCATTTCGACAGTGCAAAGATGTGGCAAGAAAAAAACGTTATTCGGTATTTAGCTATTTAATATCGGTTGTAAATATTTGTAAGCGTTTGTAAATGGAAAATATTTTTGTATATTAGCTTTAATTATAAGACTTTACAGATGAAAAAATCAATCTTTCAAAAAGGTATTTATTTTTTACTTTTTATTTGTTCGTTTAGCACATTTGCACAAAAAACTCTTAATTATAACGATGAAAAAGGTTCTCCAAAAGCCACTTTACAAGATGTAAAATGGATTGTTGGCAATTGGACAGGCGAAGCTTTAGGTGGCATTTGCCAAGAAACGTGGAGCGAACCGATTGGAAATTCGATGATGTTTAGTTTCAAATTAGTGGTAGATGGAAAAGTCGCTTTTTATGAATTGGGACACATTATTGAGAAAGACAAAACGTTATTATTACAACTCAAACACTTTGACGGCGAATTAAAAGGTTGGGAAAAAGCGGAAGTAAGCGAGAATTTCAGACTGGTAAAAGTTACTCCAACCCATGTGTATTTTGACAAATTTACATTTGAGAAAATTTCGAATAACGAAATCAATATTTACGTGGTTTTTGAAGATAGTGGTAAGGAAATGAAGTTTAATTTTAAGAAGTAAGCCATGAGTAAAACCTGTTTAGAATGTGGCGATAAAATCATCGGTCGCGAAGACAAAAAGTTTTGTTCGGATGGCTGCCGCAATGCGTACAACAACAAAATGAATAAAGATCAGAACAATCTGATGCGCAACATTAATAATAAATTGCGTAAAAATTATCGCATTTTGTGTGAACTCAACCCAGAAGACAAAGGAAAAACCACAAAAACCAAATTACTTAGTAAAGGGTTTGATTTTGAGTTTTTTACCAGCATGTTACAAACCAAAACCGGCAACACTTATTTCTTTTTGTACGACCAAGGCTATCGCGCGTTGGAAGATGATTTTTATATGTTGGTAAAGAAAGATAGTTAAGAGAATAGATGAAAGAAGAAAGAGAAAAGATTGCCATACTCGGTTGTGGTTGGCTGGGTTTACCTTTAGCCAAATCATTGCTTTCAAAAGGTTACGAAGTAAAAGGTTCTACGACTTCGGAAAGTAAATTGGTAATTTTGAAAAATGCTGGGATTTCGCCTTTCCAAATTCAATTGGAGGAACATCAAATCATTGGAAATATGGAAGATTTTCTGAAAAAAATCGATGTTTTAGTGATTGATATTCCGCCTGGATTGAGAAGAGAACCTTCGACTTCAAACGAAATGACATTTGTAAATAAAGTAAAAACGTTGATTCCGCTTATCGAAAAATCAGAAATTCAGAAAGTTATTTTTGTGAGTTCGACTTCGGTTTATGGTGATAGTTTTCCTATTGTTGAAATTACAGAAGAAACAACCCCAAATCCCGATACCGAAAGTGGCAAGCAATTAGTTATTGCTGAAACTCTTTTACAATCAAATCCAAATTTTAAAACTACGGTAATTCGTTTTGGTGGTTTGCTTGGCGAAGATCGTCATCCAGTGAAATTTTTGGCAGGAAGAACGAATGTTGAAAATCCAGATGCACCAGTGAATATGATTGAGAGAAAAGATTGTATTGGAGTTATAGAAAAAGCTCTCGACTTCGCTCGAGATGACAATTGGGAATGGAATCAAACCTTTAACGCTGTCACACCTCAGCATCCAACGCGCAAAGCATATTATCACAAAAAAGCGGATATTTTGAATTTGCCATTGCCTACCTTTGCAGAAAATTCGGAATCGAAAGGTAAAATTATTTCTAGTGAAAAAGTAGAAACGATTTTAGGTTATTCGTTTCAAAAAGAAATTTAGTAATGGCGTATTTTAGCGTATTTCACAATTACATCAAGCAAAAGAAAAATGCGATTGGCTTACCAATTTTAGCATTAATTTGGATTAGCTTTTTCTGGGGAACGACTTGGATTGCTTCCAAAGAAGGTGTAAAACATATACCTCCGATGCAATTGGTAGCGCTGCGTCAACTTTTTGGTGGATTGTTGTACTTGCTTTATTTCTTAATCAAAAAACATCCTTGGCCAAACAAGCGACAATGGCGCACTATTCTAGTTTTGAGCGTTTTGAATTTCATGCTGAGTAACGGTTTGAGTACTTGGGGTGTAAAATACATTTCGAGTGGTTTGGGAGCGATTATTGGTTCAATATTTCCACTTTGGATAGTAATAATTAGTCTATTTCGCGGTCAAAAAACATCTTGGAAAGCGGTTGTAGGTTTGATTGTCGCTTTTGGCGGAATTTGTGTGATTTTCTACGATTACCTTAACGATTTCTTAGAACCTGAATTCCGTTTTGGAATTTTACTTTCAGTAATTGCTACGTTTACTTGGGCGTTATCTTCGATTTATATCAAAGAAAACAAGACGAATTTCAATCCGTATTTTAGTTTGGGATTGCAAATGTTGATTTCGAGTATTGTGATTTCAAGTGTGATTGGATTTAATGGCACTTCAGTCCCGTTAAGTGAAATTCCTGTTATTTCTTGGTGGTCGATTGGTTATTTGGTGGTTTTTGGTTCGGTATTGACGTTTATAGCTTTTATTTATGCTTTAGAAAATTTACCAACTGAAATCAGCAGTTTGTATGCCTATATCAATCCGATGGTGGCGTTATTTTTTGGTTATTTGTTGTTTAATGAACCTTTAACTACTGCGATTATCATTGGCGGAACAATAACGATTATTGGACTTTATTTAGTGAATCGTGCGATTAAGAAGAAATAAATTTAGCCACGGATTAAAAGATTAGAAGGATTACAATCTGTGAAAATCCTTTAATCCGTGGCGATAATCTCAACTGTTTTATTAAACAAAAAATCCCACCTAAAAAGATGGGATTTGATTTATTCTTGAATTTGATTACCAAATTTTCACACGCTTGTCTGGTGCTACATACATTCCGTTGTTTGGTTGAATGTTGAACGCT
>ERZ1034363.593-NODE-593-length-24400-cov-11.853390_pt1 | contig 24400 bp, 25 predicted proteins | sample MGYA00520616_ERZ1034363 | MGnify/ENA primary metagenome ERZ1034363 (study PRJEB33736, sample SAMEA104284506) | Azolla filiculoides | biome: Urban; feature: Water surface; material: Ditch water | place: Netherlands | collected 2015-10-28 | depth 0-0.1 m ... | reverse complement strand
AAGTAAGTGGCCTGGGTTAACGCGCGCATCATCGCGGATGCCCAGCAAGCCGATGCACTCGGCGATGCCTTGATGGAAGCCGGCGCATTGTCGGTGACCGTCGAGGACGCAGATGCCGGCACGCCGGATGAAACACCTCAATACGGCGAACCCGGCATGGAGACCCAGCTGGTCTGGGCCCGCTCCGTGCTGTCAGCCCTATTCGATGCCGAGCAACCCGTTGCCGACATCGTTGCCGATTGCGCGGCGGCACTCGGCCTACAAGCCGAACTCAGCATTGAGGATGTGCCCGAGACCGATTGGGTGCGCGCCACACAGGCGCAGTTTGAGCCCATCCCCATTGCCGGCCCTCTCTGGATTGTGCCTACCTGGCACACCCCGCCCCATGCAGATGCCATTAACCTGGTGCTTGACCCGGGTCTGGCGTTCGGTACCGGTAGCCACCCAACCACGCGGATGTGCCTGCAATGGTTGGTGGAAAAACGTCCGAACGGTACGGTCCTCGATTACGGGTGTGGCTCGGGCATTCTGGCGATTGCCGCTGACAAGCTCGGCGCCAGCGAAGTCGTTGGTGTCGATATCGATCCGCAGGCGGTACGTTCAGCGCATGACAATGCAGATGCCAACAATGTCCAAGCGATCTTCTTCGACGCCAGCCAGACGTTGCCCGCACCCTATGATGAACAGAAGTACGATGTGGTGTTGGCTAATATTCTAGCGAACCCGCTACGTGTTCTGGCGCCCGCACTGACGGCACGCCTGAAGCCGGGTGCCTCATTGGTCCTGGCCGGTTTGCTCGCCGAGCAAGCGGAAGAGCTCATTGGGATCTATAGCCCCTGGCTCAAACTTAGTGTGCACGACACCCAGGAAGGCTGGAGCCTCCTCGCCGGTGTTTTACCCCAATAACCTTTCTCGCAACACCAATCGATCATGAAAAAAACCCTGATCTGCGGATCGCTCGCTTACGACAACATCATGGTGTTCAACGGGCGTTTCCGTGAACAGATTCTGCCCGAACAGATTCACATCCTGAATGTCGCATTTCTGGTGCCGGAAATGCGTCGCGAGTTCGGCGGTTGCGCTGGCAATATCGCCTACGCACTCCACTGCCTGGGTGGCCACGCCGAGATTATGGCTACCGTGGGCGAAGATGGCATCCCCTATTTAGACCGCCTCGATGCACAAGGACTCTCCCGTCAGCATGTGCGTAAAGTACCGGGCATTTTTACTGCCCAGGCTTTTATCACCACCGACTTGGATGACAACCAGATCACCGCCTTCCACCCGGGCGCCATGGGCCAGGCACACTTGAACGAAGTCGGTCACGCCGAAAACATTGGCCTGGGCATTGTGGCACCAGACGGTCGCGACGCCATGATCGAGCATGCGCGCCAATTCGCCGATGCCAATATCCCGTTCATCTTCGATCCGGGTCAGGGTCTACCGATGTTCGATGGTGACGACCTCAAGCAATTCCTGTCGCTAGCCACTTATGCTTGCGTCAATGACTACGAAGCGCAGATGCTTTGCGATCGCACCGGCCAAACTTTAGAGCAGCTTGCAGAGCAGGTCGCGGCATTAATCGTTACACGCGGCGGCGAAGGCGCCTGGATCTTCACCGGTGGTCAGCGTATCGACATCGAATCGGTGCAACCAGAAGCCATCATCGACCCGACGGGTTGTGGGGATGCATTCCGCGGTGGCCTGCTCTACGGTATCGCCAACGGTTTCGACTGGCAAAAATCTGGCCGACTGGCTTCGCTGATGGGTTCGATCAAGATCGCGCAGGCCGGACCACAGAACTACCGCGTTAATCTCGAGCAAGTCGCCCAGCGCTTCCAGGCCGCTTTCGGCGAAGCACTTTAATCAGCTGACGCCATGACAAGCACGCCGACACCGAAGCTGCTTCGCTTCGTGCGCGGTGTGCGCATTGTCTTCCACCTGCTCTGCGGTCTTTGCTGGGTCGGCATCGCCTTTCCCTTCTTTTCTCTGAAGCGTCGCCGCTGGGTGCGTTATCGCTGGTCGCGCGAACTGCTAGCGCTATTTGCCTTTGAAGTACGCATCTCGGGGACGCTACCTAGTGAAGCGGGACTCATCGCTGCCAACCATGTGAGCTGGATTGATATATTCGCCATGAATGCGCTTACGCCCGTGGCCTTTGTTTCTAAAGACGATGTGATTCACTGGCCGATCATCGGCACGCTGGCCCGTCATAACGAAACCATCTTTCTGCAACGCGGTAGCCGGGGTCATGCACATACCATTGGTCGCGAAATGGCCGAGCGCCTGCAGTCCGGTAACTGGCTCGCCGTGTTTCCGGAAGGCACCACCACAGATGGCTCGCATCTACATCCCTTTCATGGTGCGCTATTGCAGCCTGCAATTGATGCCAGCGTACCGGTTACACCCGTAGCGCTTAGTTATCAAGACATACAAGGGCAGCGCTCATTACTACCGGCCTACGCCGGCGAGACAACGCTCTGGCAATGTTTCTGCGCCATGCTGTCGGCACGCCAATTGGTTGTTCACCTGGAAATTGGTCAACCCGTCTTTGTTGAACCTGGGTCAGGCAACCGTGGTCGGAAGCAGCTGGCGCAGACCTTGCACGATCAGATCGAAAAGATGCTTTATTCCTGATCGTTTAGGCCAGCCTGTCGACGCAGTTCGCGTAGCTTTACGTACTTCATGAAACTGTTCTGGCAGCCAATCGCAATATGCACAAAACCCGGCAAACCATCCTGCCAACCGCCACGCACTAACCAGAACTTCAGGAAACGAGTCAGTGGCGACAAAAGCATCCGTGCCAGCGGTGCACCCTCGCCACGCGCCATGGCACGTTCTGCGGCCAAGCTAGTGTAACGGTTCTGTTTATCCAGATAGGCCTTCAGATCATCCGCACTGTAATGCAGTAAGTCGCCTTCCAGCGTACGTGGCGATAAATCACTCAACACATGCTCATGGACAATGTCGTCAGACCAGCGGGCGGCATCTTTACGGAACAGCCGCGTGTTGTAGTCCGGATAACCTTCACCGTGCTTCAGTGGCCGGCCCATAAAGACGTTGCAGCGGGCAAAGCGGTAGACCGGGTAATCCGGCAAACCTTTTCTGAATGCGCCCTGAATATTTACGGCCAACTTTGGGGATAGCGCCTCATCTGCATCCAGACAAAGCACCCAATCATTGCTTGCCAGACTAACAGCGTGTGCCTTCTGTGGCCCGAAGCCCGCCCAAGGGTGATGCACGACCTGCGCCCCGAATTCCGCAGCAATAACGGCTGTTTCATCGGTGCTACCCGAATCCACCAGAATGATTTCAGACACAAAAGGCACCGATACCAGCACGTCACGCAGACGGGCAGCAGCGTTGCAAGTAATTAGAACTAGAGAGAGCGGTAGTTTCTCGGACATGGTCGGCAATACACACAGCTATAATGGGGCTATGTCGCGAGATTATCACTAATGCAGCCCAAGCTTTCGAACCCGCCACGTTTTCTGCTCATGAAAACCTCATCGCTGGGCGATGTGTTACACAATCTCGCCGTGGTGAGTGATCTGCAGCGCGTATTCCCCGGCGCTATCGTCGACTGGTGTGTTGAGTCACCTTTTGCGGAAATACCCGCCTGGCACCATGGCGTACGTCACATCATTCCGGTATCCATCCGGCGCTGGCGCAAACACCTGTTCAAACGTGAGACCTGGGCTGAGATCAGCCTGGCACTGGGCGCCCTACGCTCCGAACACTACGATGCCATCATCGACACGCAGGGATTGGTGCGCAGCGTCCTGCTCAGTCGGCTAGCCCACGGCCCGGTTTATGGCCAGAACTGGCGCGAAGCACGCGAGCCGCTTTCCGGTTTGCTGCTCAATCATCCGCTTGCTGTGCCGTACGCACTGCATGCCGTCGAGCGCTACCGCACCATAGCGGCAACAGCACTCGGTTATGCGGACCAGTTACCAGAACTGCCGCTCGACTTCGGACTCAACACCCGCTACCCATTACAGCCCGGTAACGAAGTCTTTCTCTTTACCAATACCAGCCGTGATAAAAAGCTCTGGCCTGAAGACCACTGGATTAGCGTAGGCCGCGCCCTGCGCGATGCCGGTCTGGTGCCCGTGTTTACTGCCGGTAACGAGATCGAGGCGGCTCGATCGCAACGCATTGCCGCCGGCATTGCCAAAGGCGGCCCACTGGGCGAGGTGTTATTTCGCCCTACGCTGACCCAACTGACGGAACGTATCGCCAAAGCCCGGCTATGCCTGGGTGTGGATACCGGTTTTACGCATATTGCCTGTGCGCTGACCGTGCCAACGATTGCGATCTTTACCGATACCGATCCTGAACTGGCGGGCGGCTTTGGTCTGGGGCTACGCCAAACCTTCGGTCATCTGGATAGCTGCCCACCGGTGAGCGATATCATGGGACAACTTAAAGCCTGGGGCTTTTTGCCGGCATGACCATGCCATCGGCCGCCCCCTGGTTCTATCGGGCGCTCCTGACGCTGATCGTGCCGCTGGCACTGCTGCGCCTCTGGTGGCGCGGCCGTAAACAGCCCGGCTATCGCCAGCACATTGCAGAGCGATTCGGCTTTATCAAAATACCGCCCGGCGGTCCGATTATCTGGCTACACGCGGTTTCAGTCGGCGAAACCCGCGCTGCCGAACCGCTGGTCCTCGCGCTGCTGGAAAACTATCCGGACCATCGTGTACTACTCACCCATATGACGCCCACAGGCAGAGCCACGAGCACTGCGCTATACCAGGACCCGCGTGTACTCATCGGATATGTGCCGTATGACCTCACCGGTGCCGTTGATCGTTTTCTGGCCCGCGTACAGCCCCGAATGGGCCTGCTCATGGAAACCGAGATCTGGCCAAACCTGATTCTGCGTGCCCGTGCGCAGCAGGTACCCATGCTGCTGATTAACGCCCGCATGTCGGCAAGATCTGGTCGTCGCTACGCCCGCTTTGATCGGCTGATTCGCCCTGTGCTGAGTGCACTCACTGCGGTTGGGGCACAAACACCGGAAGATGCCGAGCGCTTGAGCACGCTAGGCGCTAAGTCTGTCAGCGTCACCGGCAACCTCAAATTCGATGTACGTATCGATGCGGCACTTCAGACCCTGGGCAACACCTGGCGCAGGGAGATCATGACGCAGGAAACTCCGCGCCCTATCTGGCTTGCCGCCAGCACCCGAGACGGAGAGGAAGTTTTAATCCTTGCGGCTCATCGCGCGCTTTGTGCGTTGCTCCCCGACCAACACCCACTGCTCGTTTTAGTGCCGCGCCATCCACAACGTTTCAACGACATTGCCAACCTGGTCACGCGTGAAGGCTTAACGCTGGCGCGCCGTAACGAAGCCCTGCCCGATGGCGAAACAGATGTCTGGCTGGGCGACTCGATGGGTGAAATGGTGGCCTACTACAGCCTGGCAGACGTGGCCGTGATCGGCGGTACATTGCTGCCCTTTGGTGGTCAGAATCTGATTGAGGCCGCTGCCTGTGGCACACCGCTGATTATCGGGCCGCATACCTATAACTTCAGCGCCGCTGCGAGCGCTGCCGAGCAAACCGGCGCCGCGTTACGCCTCGCCGAACCAAGCCCTGAGACACTGGCAGCTGCGTTGCACGCACTGATCGTTAATCCAACACAACATCAAGCCGCTAAAGTTGCCGCCGCGCGCTTTGTCAGCGCCGCAACCGGGGCCACCGATAAACTCCTGGCGCTCATTGCCCGTTACGGTCGCCCATAAAAAAGACCCGCCGCAGCGGGTCTTTTAGCTTCTGATACTAGCGCATCAGAATTCGAAGTGGCTGCTACGCGTTACATTTTCCAGCGGAGGAACCCAGGTTTCGAAAAGCGTTTCACGGGAGTAGCTGCCCGGACCCGTGCAGTGGACACGCACCATTTCCATAACCGGGCCAGTGCCAACTACAGCCATCAAGCGACCGCCCAATGCCAGCTGATGCAGCAACACGTCCGGAATCACTGGCACAGAACCGGTGAGCACAATCGCGTCGTACGGTTCGCCGCTCTCATGACCCTTCAGGCCATCACCCAGTAACAAAGTAGCATTCTCGATGCCTGCTTCATCCAGATTGGCTTGCGCCTGATCTTTCAATGCCGGATCGATTTCCAGGCTAGTCACCTGCGCGCCTTGTGAAGCCAGCAACGCCGTCATGTAACCGGAACCGGTACCGATTTCCAGAATACGGGCATCTGGCGCAAGCTCCAGTTCCTGCAGCATGCGCGCTTCCATACGCGGCGGCATCATCACAGCCTTAGGCGTCAGCGGAATTTCGATATCGGCAAAGGCCAACGAACGATAGTTCTGCGGCACGAATTCTTCGCGGCGGACTTCAAACAACAGGTCCAGAACGTCGGGATCCAGAACGTTCCACGGACGAATCTGCTGTTCGACCATGTTAAAGCGTGCTTTTTCAATGTTCATGTACAAGGTTCCGGCTTGAGTGTTGAAGGACACAACCACAATTTTTCGATTATACCCGTGCACGGCTCACCCGGAAAACCCGGGTGCCCAAGCTTATTTGGCGGCGCTTTCAGGCGCTTGGCTAGCGCCATCGCTTTCAGACGCCGGCGTTTCGGGCTCGGCAAGTGGCCGGCCACACCCCTGGCAGAGGCCAGAGGCCGGATCTGCCATACAGACGCCGATACAGAGGTAGGGATCTTCGTATTCCTGGTCGGACATGGTGGCTACCGGTAAATAGGATCAATGGCGCTTAGTTTAATGCCCCCGCCCGTTTCTCCCAAGCCTTCATACCCCTTGTGCGATCGGGTCTTTACAGGCAATCTATGGCTGACGCACCGCGCGCTTATTGGGGTTGCCGTACAAGGTCTCGATAGGCGCACATTTTTGGCATTCGTTTTGACGGAGATCTCCATGTCGCAGTCCCCTAATCCCGCCGAAGGCGCGGAAGGTAAAAACCCGGCCGAACTGGTTCATGTCTATGCTGAAGTAGCCCAGCGTGCATCGCGCGTACTGAGCGGCTTCCTTGAGCGCCAGTCCCAAAAGGGTGTCAATACCTCCGGCGAAGAAGTCGGCATTGCCAAAGCTTTCATGGATCTGTCAGCACGCCTGATGCAGAACCCGTATCAGCTGGCGCAGACCCAGATGAATATGGTGCACAACTATTTCTCCCTGTGGCAGAACTCGATGATCCGCATGATGGGTATGCAAGCCGAAGCCACGGTTGCGCCCGAGCGTTCGGACAAACGCTTCAAAGACGAAGGCTGGCAACAGGATTTCGTCTTCGACTTTATCAAGCAGTCTTACCTGATCGCTTCGAAGCACATTCTGGATACCGTCGGCACCGTCGAAGGTATGGATGACAAGCAACGCGACAAGGTCAATTTCTACACCCGCCAGTACATCGATGCGCTGTCGCCTTCCAACTTTGCGCTGACCAATCCGGAAGTATTCCGTGAGACGGTTCGCTCGCAGGGTCAGAACCTGGTGAAGGGCCTGAACAACCTGCTGCATGATGTTGAAGCCGGTGATGGCAAGCTGCGTATCCGCATGACGGACACCTCGGCTTTTGAATTGGGCAAGAACGTTGCCACAACCAAGGGCAAAGTGGTTTATCAGAACGAAATGTTCCAGCTGATTCACTACGAGCCAACGACCAAACAGCAATTCAAAGTGCCACTGCTGATCGTGCCGCCCTGGATTAACAAGTTCTACATTCTCGACTTGCGCGAGAAGAACTCCTTCGTCAAATGGACTACTGATCAGGGTCACTCGACCTTCATCATCAGCTGGCTCAATCCGGATGAAAAGCACGCCAACCTGAACTTCGAAGACTATATGCTCGAAGGTTCGCTGGCCGCGATTAATGCCGTTGAACAAGCTACCGGTTCGAAGAAGATCAACACCGCCGGCTACTGCCTGGGCGGCACGTTACTGATGTCGACGCTGGCATATATGGCGGCCAAGAAAGATACGCGCGTTAATTCCGCGACTTTCTTCACGACCATGCTGGACTTCACCGACCCGGGCGAACTGGGTGTGTTCATTGACGAAGCAAGCATCTCGACCATCGAGAAGAAGATGGAAAAGACCGGCTATCTGGACGGTTCGGAAATGGCCGGCACATTCAGTATGCTGCGCGCCAATGATCTGGTCTGGTCTTTCGTGATCAACAACTACCTGATGGGCAAAGATCCGTTCCCGTTCGATCTGCTGTACTGGAACTCGGACTCGACGCGTATGCCACGTGCCATGCACAGCTTCTACCTGCGCAACATGTACCTGAAAAACATCCTGAAGGATGCAGGTGGCCTGACGCTGGGTGGCGTGCCTATCGATATCCGCAAGGTCAAAACGCCGTGTTACTTCATTTCGGCGATTGAAGATCATATTGCACCATGGATCAGCACCTATATGGGCGTGCATCTGCCATCGGGTCCGGTTAACTTTGTGCTGGGTGGCTCAGGTCACATCGCCGGTATCGTTAACCCACCGGCTGGTAACAAGTACTGCTACTGGACCAATGCCAAGCTGCCAGCAACGGCACAGGAATGGTTCGACGGTGCCAAGCAACATGAAGGCTCATGGTGGCCAAACTGGGAACAGTGGGTCGAAGCCATTAGCGATGAGAAGGTCGCGGCCCGTATTCCGGGTGACGGTCCGCTCAAGGCCATCGAAGATGCACCGGGTTCTTACGTCAAGATGCGTGCAGACGTTAAGAAGCCAGCTGCTAAAGCGAAAGCCGCTAAAGCCTAAAGCAATACCGCTACCAATGAAAAACACCCGCACTTGCGGGTGTTTTTCATTGTGCGTCTGTTCTTTATGCGAGTCTGATTATTTGGCGCTCTGCTTGGCAAGCTTGATCACGGCATCGGTATTGAGCAGCAGATCGTTGAAGTTCATGCCACGCTGTTGCAACATCTTGTAGCGCCCGCCAACGATAATGGAAGGCACGCCATCGATCTGATACGTCATCGCCAGCGCATCTGCCTTCTTCATGGCATTGGTGACTTCGCTGGAATAATAGACGTCCGAGAATTTCTTGGCATCAACACCGGGCTGACTTGCCGCCCACTGCAGGACTGCCTGATCGTCGTACAGCATCTTGCCCTGCTGGTGAATGGCTGCAAATGCCGCAGCATCCAACGCCGTCAGCTTCATGATCTGAATGGTATAGAACAAACGGCCGAGCACCACCCATTGTGGACGGCCAAAGGTTACTGGCACACGACGTACAGCCGCATCCTTCTGCTTCTTCGACCAACGATCAAAGGGCTCGGAAAAATCGTGGCAATGCGGGCACCCGTAAGAGAAAAACTCCAATACTTCGATTCTGCCGCCAACAGTCTGCAGCGTAGGTGTGTTCAACGGCGCATAGGTCTGGCCGGCGATAGCAACACCAGTTGCGTTCGCGGCAGGGGCTACGGTGCCACCCAGCGCGCCTTGAGCCAGTACAGCACCTGACGACGAAGCGGCGGTAATGCCGGCAATTAGAGTAGCGAGAAACTGACGACGTTGCATGATGACTCCGGATTAATTACGGGCAGGCACGGCATCAATACCGGCTTCCTTGAGTTCATTACGGGCACGGTTCGCATCATCCTGGCGCTTGAACGGGCCAATCTTAACGCGGAACCACACCTTCTCTCCGACCACACCCTTCTGAATCGATGCATCAAAACCTTGCAACGCCAGATTGGCTTTCTGCGTTTCAGCATCTGACTGCTTCTGGAAAGAGCCGGCCATCAGGTAGAACCCTGCTGGCGCTTCGGGTGCTGCGGCTGGCGCATTGGTAGCTGGCTTGGTCGCTGCACTATCCGCAGGCTTGGCGGGCGGTGTCGTGCCATCGGTTTTACCCGACAGAATATCGGGGAACTGGAAGCGCTTCTCGGGTGATGGGTCACCCGGTTTGCCCGGCAACGGGATAGGCTTACCATCTTCACTCTGCACATTCACCGCTGGTGCTGGGGCAGGTGCTGCCGGGGCACCTGCAGCTGCCGGGGCCTTGGCGTCGCCCTTGGCTGGCGCTGGTGCCGTTGCTGTCTTATCGATAAAAGGCGATGGCATGCGGTTAAACCACCACGCAACTGCAGCTGCAATCACCAGACCGAGCACCAGGCCATAAAGAATGCCCTTGAACGCACCGCCACCCGATGACGGCGCATGGTCACGCGAGGAATGGCGATTCGGTTTGTAGTCTCGGGACATAGCAGCCTTTGTTTAGATTCTCGGCAGATTACATGGTTTCCAGGGTGGAAACTACATCGACTCCGGGCAAGATACGCCCAACAGTGTCATACCGTTGCGGATCACCTGGCGAACGGCTACTGACAACGCCAAACGGGCACAGGTCAGTTCGGCATCGTCCAGCAGCATCCGCTCGGCGTTGTAATAACCATGGAACTCCGCCGCCAGATCGCGCAAATAGAACGCCACCTGATGCGGCGCCAGATCACGCGCTGCCGAATCAATCACTTCCGGGAAGCGCCCCAGGAATGCCGTCAGCGCCGCTTCGCGCGGGTTAGTCAACAAGGCGAGATCGGCATCATTCAGATCGGCTTCCACCCCATTCCACTGCGCCATCAGCGAGCAGATACGGGCATGGGCGTACTGGATGTAATACACCGGGTTATCCGCGCTCTGGCTCTTGGCCAGATCTAGATCGAAGTCCAGATGCTGATCAGCCTTACGCAACACATAGAAGAAACGACAGGCGTCATCACCCACTTCGGCCCGCAACGAACGCAGCGTCACGTAATCGCCGGAACGGGTAGACATCGAGGCTTTTTCACCATTGCGATAAAGCACGGCAAACTGCACCAGCGCGATATCCAGCTTGGCCGGATCCAGCGCCAGTGCCTGCACGGCACCTTTCACGCGGGGGATATAGCCATGGTGATCGGCGCCCCAGATGTTGATCATGCGATCAAAGCCACGCTCGTATTTATTGAGGTGGTAGGCGATGTCAGAAGCAAAATAAGTGTAAAGCCCGTTGTCACGCTGAACAACGCGGTCTTTTTCGTCACCGAAATCGGTAGAACGGAACCAGCGGGCGCCATTCTGCTCATAAATATGGCCGGCGGCATCGAGTTTCTCGAGGCAACGGGCTACCAGGCCGGTATCGAATAGCGAGTTTTCCGAGAACCAGTTCTGGAAATCTACGCCGAAACCATCCAGATCATCCCGACCATCGGCTAACTGTTCCGATAGCGCGTGCTGATGCACATAGGGCCAGTCTTCCGCCAGCAGCTTCTTGCCGTTGGCGATCAGGGCGTCCAGGTGCAGCTCTCGCTGAGTCTTGGCTTCGTCGTCGCCACGGCTGGCATCCGGTAAGCCCGGCGTGCCTTCCAGAACGGCAACGTGGCTGCGCACATATTTATCGCCATGCGCATTAGTCAGCTGACGGGCCATATCGCGGACATAGTCACCCTGATAGCCATTAGGCGGGTAATCGATCGATACGCCATGCTGGTCCAGATAACGGATCCAGGTCGAAATCGCCAGAATATCCATCTGGCGGCCGGCATCATTCACATAATATTCGCGGGTAACGTCCCAACCGGCAAAAGCCAGCAGATCGGACAAGCTGGCGCCATAGGCGGCACCACGACCATGCCCTACGTGCAACGGCCCGGTCGGATTGGCAGAAACAAACTCCACCAGCACCTTGGCATTCTGGCCGAGCGTACTGCGGCCAAAATCACCGGCCTGCGTCAGCACCGTATTGACCACACGGGTCTTGGCATCGGCCTGCAAGGCAAAGTTGATAAAGCCGGCACCGGCAATGCTAACCTCACTCACCAGGGGTGACGCCGGCAGGGCGCTGACGATGCGTTCGGCAATCGCCCGCGGCGCCTGTTTTAGCGCCCGCGCCAGTTGCATAGGCAAATTAGTGGCAAAATCCCCATGGCTCGCCTGCTTTGGACGCTCCAGATGGATGGGAGTTTCAGTATGTTCCGGCGCTACGCTGGCAAGGGCAACTTGCAGCAAGCCGGTGATGTGTTCGCGGCTATCAAAAGTCATGCGTAAAATTATACCTTCTGGCTCGCTATCCCGTGGGCCTCACCTATGAAAGCCGACCGCTCATGCGTCTGCAACGTCTTGCCCGTATTCTTTATGTCAGCTGGAAGAACGGGCTGCTCAGCATGCTCGTTGAAGCCGAGCCGGATGGTCGTATGGCCTTCTGGCTGGGTTTTTACGCCCGCCGCCGGCACTTCACCAAACCCCGCGCGGTCAGACTGCGTGAAGCACTGGAGTCGCTGGGTCCGATTTTCGTTAAATTCGGCCAGATGCTTTCCACCCGCCGTGACTTGCTAGCACCGGACTTTGCCGACGAGTTGGCCAAGCTACAGGATCGGGTACCACCCTTCGATTCTGCACTGGCCATGGCTGAAATCGAGCGTGGTCTCGGCATGCCCATTAGCGAAGCCTATAGTGAATTTGACCCAAAGCCGATCGCCTCTGCTTCCGTAGCCCAGGTGCACTTCGCCCGACTGCACGATGGCCGCAATGTTGCCGTCAAGGTGCTGCGCCCGGGCATGCACCGGGTGGTGGATCACGATATCGATCTGCTCGACACCTTTGCCCAGCTCATCGAACGCTTTTCGGAAGATGGCCGCCGCCTGAAGCCCCGTGAAGTAGTCGCCGAGTTTGCCAAGCACCTGCACGACGAATTCGATCTGGTCCGTGAAGCCGCCAACGCCTCGCAACTGCGTCGCAATTTTGCCGACGGTCATCTGTTGCTGGTACCGGAAGTCTATTGGGACTTTTGCGCAACAAATGTGATGACTATGGAACGCATGCATGGCATTCCCGTGGGTCGCATCGATGAGCTACGTGACGCAGGCATTGATCTGAATCGTCTATCTAGTGCAGGCGTAGAGATTTTCTTTACGCAGGTGTTCCGCGACGGCTTCTTCCATGCCGATATGCACCCGGGCAACATCCTGGTGGCACACGATGGCCGCTACGTTGCGCTTGACTTCGGCATTGTCGGCACGCTCAATGATGTCGACAAGAGCTATCTGGCGCAGAATTTTCTGGCCTTCTTCCAGCGCGACTACCGTCGTGTTGCCGAAGTGCACGTCATCTCAGGCTGGGCCCCCAAAGACACCCGTATCGACGAATTCGAAGCCGCCATTCGTACCGTCTGCGAACCTATCTTCGATAAACCACTCAAAGATATTTCGTTCGGCAAGATTTTATTGCGCCTGTTCCAGACTTCGCGTCGCTTTAACGTTGAAGTCCAACCGCAACTCGTCATGCTGCAGAAGACCCTGCTCAACATCGAAGGTCTGGGTCGCCAGCTCAACCCGGATCTGGATCTATGGAAAACCGCCAAGCCCTTCCTCGAACGCTGGATGAGCGAACAGGTCGGCGTGCGTGGCTTCATCGACGGCATGAAGCGCGAAGGCCCGAACTGGGCCAAGATTCTGCCGCAACTACCGCGCCTGCTGCATGACTATCTGGCACCGGATGAAGAACGGATCAAGGCCGATGAAAAGTCGCTCCGTGAATTGCGCAAAACGGTACGTCATCAAAGTCGTCTGCTCTGGGCCAGCGTCGCCATTTCCTTACTGGCCGTAGCCGCGGCCGCAACACCGTTTGTTCTCAACGCCCTGCCATGACACCGCTGCTCGGGTTTATTACGCTCTACCTGCTGGCCTCGATTGGTATCGGCCTGCTGGCGGCAACCCGGGTAAAAAATGCACGTGACTTTGCAGTAGCCGGGCGTTCGCTCCCTTTGCCGGTAGTCACCGCCACGGTTTTCGCCACCTGGTTTGGGGCGGAAGCCGTACTCGGCGTATCGGCCACCTTTGTTAAAGACGGCCTGCGCGGCGTTGTGGCCGATCCTTTCGGTGCTTCCCTCTGCCTAATCCTGGCCGGCTTCTTCTTTGCCAGCAAACTGTACCGGCTTAACCTACTGACGATTGGTGACTACTACCGACTGCGCTACAACCACACAGTGGAATGGTTGAGCACCCTCGCCATTGTGGTCTCTTACCTGGGCTGGGTGTCGGCACAAATTAAAGCGCTCGGGCTTGTTTTCTTCACGGTGACCAATGGCCTCATCCCCCAGGACAAAGGGATGATTCTCGGTGCAGCGATCGTCCTTACTTACACCGTGCTCGGTGGCATGCTGTCGGTGGCCATTCTCGATTTTGTGCAAATCACCGTCATCATGGGTGGTCTGATTTACATTGCCACCATCATCAGTGATCTGGCCGGTGGCGCCAGCAATGTGGTGGCACATGCCAGCGCCGCCGGAAAACTCGAATTCTTTCCTAGTGGCGGCCTAGAGGTATGGGTGCCGTTTGTAGGCGCCTGGATGACTATGATGCTGGGTTCGATCCCACAACAGGATGTGTTCCAACGTATCTCGTCCGCCAAGAGCGCGCGCATCGCGATGGCCGGTTCGGTTCTCGGTGGTTCGCTCTACTTCTTTTTCGCCTTTATACCGATGTTCCTGGCCTATGCAGCCACCCTCATTGATCCGGCCATGTTCTCGTCGCTGCTCGATACCGATTCCCAGCTTGTCCTACCCACATTGATCTTGCAACACACACCGGTTTTTGCGCAGGTGATCTTTTTCGGTGCCTTACTGTCGGCCATCATGAGCTGTTCCTCGGCAACATTGCTGGCCCCTTCGGTGTCATTTACAGAAAACATACTGCGGCCGATGCTGCCTCATATCTCGGACCGGATTTTTCTCTGGCTAATGCGCATCGTTATCGTTGCCTTCGCCGGCATGGTGCTGGCCATGGCACTAACCAGTAGCACCTCCATTTTTAAGATGGTGGAACACGCCTACAAAATCACACTGGTGGTTGCCTTTGTGCCTTTAGTCGCAGGGTTTTACTGGCAACGGGGCAACACCCAAGGCGCGCTTTTTGCCATCTTTGCCGGATTCTTTACGTGGATCCTGTGTGAGGCTTTCTCGACGGACGACACCATCTGGCCGCCACAGATTCTTGGCCTGATTGCCGCCATCGTCGGCATGATCATCGGCTCGCTGTTGCCACAACGCATTGGCCAGCCCACACCAACACCTTCGCATCACCATGCCGCCGAAGGCACTTATCATGTGCCGCCAACCGGTCACGAATCGGGCACGCACCATGATCATGGCCAACACTACCGCTGAGCACCTATCCCTCTCGCAGGCCTGGCTCGCTCGTGCCCGCCGCAAGCCGCTGGTGCTATCGCTGGTCTATGCCTGCATCATCATTTATGCCAGCCTTTATGCCGCAACGGCGTGGCAAGACCGCGGGCTGGATCTGTTCTACTTTCTGGAAGGGCGCTGGCCACGTTACTGGACCTGGCAGGATGCCTGGTTCAACGTGCTGGCTTATATGCCGTTAGGGTTTCTGCTCACGCTATCCCCATCGCACCGCGCCTGGCCATGGGCTCGCGTACTGCTCCCCATGGCACTCGGTTTTTTGCTCTCCGCGAGCCTGGAAGCATTGCAGACTTTCATACCGGGGCGCGTCTCTTCAGGGCTGGATCTAGCACTGAATACTGCGGGCACCTTATTAGGTAGCGCTCTCGCGCTTTTTTCCGGGCCACGCTTGCTTATGCTCGCGGGTGACTTGCGGAGAAAGCTGGGCGTGCAACGCCTCAGCGCTGAAACCGGCCTCATCCTGCTATGGCTCTGGCTGTTTGCACAGATCTCGCCGGAAACCGTCTTCTTTGGTCTGGGCGATCTACGCGGCTTATTAGCGTTACCGACTGCCCTGGCCTTTTCACCGTCGTTGTACAGTCAGCTCGAAACCGTCGTTGTCGCTATGCAGACGCTGGTAGTGACCTTTCTAATACAGGCTGTCTTGCAGCGCGTTGGTCTGCGCTGGTTTACCGTATTCCTTGCCGCCTTAAGCATCCTCGCGCTCGGCGTGTTGATTCGGTTGGCCGCCAGCTGGTTGCTCATCGGGCAGGCCATTGGCGCACCGGATGTCGCACGCTGGGTAGCACTCACGCCGGGTGGTATCGATGGTCTGCTCGTTGGTCTGGCGCTGGCGCTACCCGCGCTGTTTTTATCAGGCCACTGGCAACCCCCGGTTGCGGCTATGTTGCTGATGGCGGCAACCGTCCTCGTCAATGTGATGCCCACCAACCCCTATTCCATATCCGCACTCGCGGTCTGGCAGCAAGGACACTTCCTCAACTTTAACGGTCTGACCCGTCTGATTGCAGCGCTCTGGCCCTATCTCACCCTGATCTTTCTAGTCTGGGCCGACCGCCGACGCAACATCCCTGATGATTCGGGTTCGGTTCTATAATCCGTGCATCACTCTTTACGGATCGCTTCATGAGCTATTTCAAACATCACGTCTTCATCTGTTGCAATCAACGCACTAATGGCGACGTCTCGTGCAACGATCATGGCGCCTCCGAAATTCTGGATTACGCCAAAGAACGTGTAGCGGCATTAAAGCTTAATCAGCCGGGCATGGTCCGGATCAATAAAGCGGGTTGTCTGGGTCGTTGCCTGGAAGGCCCTGTGATGGTGGTTTATCCCGAAGCCGTCTGGTACCAGTTTGTCGACAAAGATGATGTTGAAGAAATCATCACATCGCATCTGGTTAAAGGCGTACCGGTTGATCGTCTGCGTATCTGACAGGAACAACTATGAGCCTGGTTCGCGAAGAGAAAGTGCTGATTGATGGCCCGGTAGGGCAGATCGAAATCCTCATTGATAATCCGGGCGCCCCGCGCGGTATTGCGCTGGTCGCTCACCCCCACCCCATCGGGGGCGGTGCCGCGACCAACAAAGTCGCACATACGCTGGCACGTACCTTTGCCAGCCTGGGCTACGCATCTTTCCGTCCCAACTTCCGCAGCGTCGGCGAAACCGAAGGCACACACGATGAAGGCATCGGCGAGACCGATGATCTGCTCTGCGTCCTTGAGTACGCCCGCGAACGCTGCGGCCACCTGCCCATCGTGCTTGCCGGTTTTTCTTTCGGCGCATTCGTTCAAACACGTGTTGCCAAACGCATGGCTGAAACAGGCCACCCGGCACAACGGCTGGTCCTCGTAGGCACCGCTTCCGGTTTCGTGGAAGGAACGCGCAACTACGATACGGAATCCGTACCCAAAGACTCGATTGTCATCCACGGCTCGGCAGATGAAACCGTGCCGCTGGATAACGTCTTCGCCTGGGCCGAGCCACAAGATCTGCCGGTGATTGTTGTGCCGGCTGCAGATCACTTTTTCCATCGACGCCTGCACATACTGCGTGAAATCATCACGCACAACTGGCGGCATTAAGCCCATGGCTATCCAGTTAATACTGACAACGGCACCCGATGCCGATATTGCCGCAAGCCTGGCACACCAACTGGTTGAATCGGGTCTGGCAGCCTGTGTTAAACAATTGGCCCCCTGCCAATCGACCTACCGCTGGCAAGGGCAGATCGAAAGCACCACCGAAATTCCGCTCATGATCATCAGTGATGCGTCCCGCTATGCGGCGCTCGAAGCCTGGCTGAAAGAGGCGCACCCCTACGATCTACCAGAAATTATCGCGCTGCCCTGCACGAACGGCCTCCCCGAATATCTGTCTTGGGTCAGCGAATCCACCCGAGCCTCTGCATGAATCTACGCAGCCTGACCCAACGCTTATGCCGCACGCTCGCTTGGTGTAGTGTCCTGCTCAGCACAACGCTAGCGATAGCTGCGCCCGATAATTTCAGCAATGCTTTCCTGCCGCCTTCCCAGGCTTTTCGCCCATCGGCAGAAGTCGTGGCTAGCGATCAGATTCAGATCCGCTTTGATGTACAGCCGGGTTACTACCTGTATCGCAGCAAACTTGGCGTTGATGTCACGGGCCTGGTGCCTGCGGATGTACAACTAATCCCTGGCACGTTGCCCAAAGGCATCCAGAAGGATGATCCGAACTTCGGGCCTACGGAGATTTATTCGGAACCGCTGGATTGGCCCGTCCAGGTCAATGGTGGACAACGCCCCTTTAATCTCACCGTGTCCGTGCGCTATCAGGGCTGTGCCAGCCAGGGCATCTGCTATCCCCCTGAAATTGCCCTATTCACAGTCACGCTACCGGCACCCACAGCGGTGCCCCAGGAAGTTGTACCCCCCAACCTGAACACACAGCCTACTCAACCCGCCAACGGCATTACAGAAATTGCCCGTTCACTTGATGAAGGCATGCTCTGGCTAAACCTGCTGCTTTTCTTCGGCGCCGGTATTGGTCTGGCATTCACCCCCTGCATGCTGCCGATGATGCCGATCGTTGTCACAGTGATTCTCGGTCGTCACGATGCAGCACACCCCATATCGCACACGCGCGGCTTCCTGCTTGCCCTGTTTTACGTGCTGGGCATGGCCATCACCTACAGCGTGGCAGGGGTATTTGCTGGCTTAAGCGGCACCTTGGTTTCCGGGATTCTGCAAAACCCGTGGGTGCTCAGCGGCTTTGCACTTGTTTATGTTTTGCTGGCGGGGGGCATGCTCGGGTTTTATACGCTACAACTACCCAACGCATTGCAAGGCAAGCTTGCTGAAGAAAGCCAACGTCTACATGGTGGCTCGTTACCAACCGTCTTTGGTCTCGGTGCGCTTTCCGCTCTGATAATCGGACCTTGTGTTGCTGCGCCCCTGGCCGGCGCATTGCTCTATATCGGCCAGACCGGTAATGCATTTCTAGGCGGCCTACTGCTTTTCTGCCTGGCCCTGGGCATGGGCGTGCCGCTGCTCGCGATGGGCGCATCTGCCGGCACCCTGGTTCCTAAAACCGGGCCCTGGATGGAATCCATCAAGAAGGCTTTCGGCTTTATTCTGCTGGGCACCGCCTGGTGGATCGTATCGCCTGTATTGCCTGGCCCGGTAACGCTGGGCGGGTTCGGTGTGCTAGCCGTTCTTGCGGCAATCTTGTTACGTGCCATTGATCGCCTGCCACCCAGAGCCCCACTGTCGGAACGCTTGGGTAAAGCCCTGGGGGTTGTCTCGCTGATCGTCGGTCTGGTCTGGATCGTAGGGGCTTTTGCGGGTGGCACCCGTCTAGAGCAACCCCTGAGCCCGCTCACAGGTAGCGCACAGGAAACACGGGCTCAGGTGACGCCGCTCGCTATGACCACCATCACCACACCAGACATGCTGGATAACGTGCTGCGCGATAGTCAGAAACCCGTGTTTATCGATGTTTATGCAGACTGGTGCGTGAGCTGTAAGGAATTCGAGCGCGATACGCTGAGCGACCCTGCCGTGCGCCAGGCGCTGGACGCTTTTACGCTCATCCGGGTAGACGTTACCGCCAGCGACGAGGCTGCCCGTAGCCTACTCAAGCGCTTTGGGCTTTATGGCCCCCCCGGCATGGTTTTCTACGCGCCGGGAGGCCGTTTGCTACACGATGCCACCCTGGCCGGCTACGTCGGGCCGGAGGCCTTTCTCGAACAACTGAATCACGTCCGGACACTGGCCAGCAAAGCAACCCCCTAAGGGTATAAAACCCCAGGCCGGCGCGGTTCCGGGCAGGTGGCGCATGTTAGAATTGCCCCCTTGTCCACCGCCTGCCTCTGCCATGTTTTCAGGAATTATTGCCGCTGTCGGAAAAGTCCATAATGTTGCTCCGCGCACTAGCGGTGTGCGACTAACTATTGGCGCCGGCGGTCTGGATCTCAGTGATGTCATTCTGGGTGATTCTATTGCCTGCAATGGCGTCTGCCTGACGGTGGTTGATCTGGTGCCCCACGAACAGCCCACCGCATTCATCGTGGATGTATCGGATGAGACCCTCCGTTGCACGACCGGACTCACTGCCAATGGCGCGCTCAATCTGGAAAAAGCACTGCGCCTGGCAGATCGACTGGGCGGCCATCTGGTCACCGGTCATGTGGACGGCATCGGTTCGGTGCGGCACTTTGCGCCAACGACTGCCGACACACAGGGCGACTGGTTACTGACCATCGAAGCACCGGAAGCGCTGGCACCTTTCATCGCCCGCAAAGGCTCCATCACCGTTAACGGCACCAGCCTCACCGTTAACAGTGTTGATGATCGACTTTTTTCGATCAATCTGATTCCGCACACGCTACAGAACACCATGTTGCATACCCTGACCGTAAGCGCCCCGGTTAACCTTGAAATCGATGTCATCGCCCGTTACTGCGAACGACTACTGAGCTACACCCAATCATGACCGCTGAAGATACCCTGCCGCGCATTTCACCGACTCAGGAAATCGTTGCCGAGCTACGTGCCGGCCGCATGGTGGTTCTGGTCGACGAAGAAGATCGTGAAAATGAAGGCGATCTGGTACTGGCCGCCGACCATGTCACACCTGAAACCATTAACTTCATGGCTCGCTACGGCCGTGGACTTATCTGCCTGACCCTAACCGAACAGCGTTGCCGCCAACTTGGCCTGAATCAGATGGCGCGCGACAACAAAGCCCAGTTCGGCACGGCCTTCACGGTTTCTATTGAAGCGGCCGAAGGCGTAACAACTGGCATCTCCGCACATGACCGCGCCCGCACCATTCAGGCAGCAGTTGCTGCCGATGCCAAACCGTCGGATATCGTGCAGCCAGGGCACATCTTTCCGATCATGGCGCGGCCAGGCGGCGTTCTGGTACGTGCCGGACATACCGAAGCTGGTTGCGACCTGGCCACACTGGCTGGGCTCAGCCCCGCTTCCGTGATTTGCGAAATCATGAGTGAAGACGGCTCCATGGCACGCCTGCCGGAGCTACGTGAATTTGCAGCCCAACACAGACTGAAGATTGGCACCATTGCCGATCTGATCCATTACCGAAGCCAGCACGAAACACTGGTGGCCCGTGCCGGTTCGCGCGAGCTTAAAACACGTCACGGCACGTTTACGCTACACACCTACGCCGACAAGACATCGGACGAAGTGCATCTAGCCCTCGTTAAAGGGAAGCCTACGCCACAAAGCGAAGCCCTGGTGCGCGTTCATGTACCAGTGTCTATTCTGGATTTTCTGGCGCCGGAAGGCACCGGCCATAGCATCATGCTTGACGATGCCATGGCCGCGATCGGGGCAGCCGATCAAGGCGTTCTGGTAATGCTGCACAAGCCGCTCAGTGGCCAGGAACTACTGCAAGGTCTGACACGCAGCACAGAACAGGCACCACCGCGCAAATGGGATCCGCTGCTGCATGGTATCGGCGCACAGATTCTGCGCGACCTGGGCGTACACAAAATGCGCTTGCTCTCGAGCCCACAGCGCATTCCAGCGATGACTGGCTTCGATCTCGAAATCACCGGTTTCCAGTTGCCCGACGGCAGCCGGACCGGTCTGTAATAACCTATAGGATCCGTAATGACCCGCTATCAGGAATACCCCAGCAATGAAAACGGCGCAGGCCTGCGGATTGGCGTTGTCGTTGCCCGCTTTAATCAAGACATCTGTGATGGCCTGCTCTCTGGCGCTATCAATGAGCTACACCAGCTGGGCGTGAGCGCTGATGACATTACCGTCTGTAGCGTGCCTGGTGCGCTTGAAATTCCACTCGTGCTGCAAAGTCTGGCCGATGAAGAAGAATCCCCTTACGATGCCCTGATTGCTCTGGGTGCCGTGGTTCGCGGTGAAACGTATCACTTCGAAGTTGTCAGCAACGATAGTTGCCGTGCCGTCATGGAAGTGCAATTAGCCACCGGCGTTCCTATCGCTAACGGCATTCTCACCACCGAAAATGATGATCAGGCCCTCGTGCGCATGCATGACAAGGGTGCGGATTGCGCACGCTGTGCCGTGGAAATGGCGCGCCTGCACGCAGCCATTCGCACGGGCGAAAAACCCCAACCTGCACGAGGCTGAGCATGACACAACAGAACGCCAAACCCGCCAACGGCCCTAAACCAGCACGACGCCGCGCACGAGAAGCTGCATTACAGGCGCTCTACGGCTGGCAAGTAGGCAGCCAGGATCTGGCAGCTTGCGAAACGGCGCTACATGAAGTCGAAGGTTTTAACACCTTGCGGGACCTGGAGCAAAAGTTCGCGATCAGTCTGCTCCGTGGCAGCATCGCGCAACATGACACCCTACGCGAACAACTCACGCCTTTGCTAGACCGTCCTTTCGAAGAGCTGTCCCCGGTAGAAGCCTGCATCCTGTTAATTGGCGCGCATGAAATGGCCAACAGTCCGGAGACACCGCTGCGTGTTGTGCTTAACGAAGCCATCGAGCTGGCCAAGACTTTTGGCGGCACGGATGGCCACAAGTTCGTTAACGGTGTTCTAGACCGGCTGGCGCCAACACTGCGCCCGTTGGAAAGTAACCGGCCTAACCGCTAACTCCATCATGGCAGGCGAGTTCGCCCTGATCGAACGCCTGCTCAAACAGGCAACGCCTGCCAGTGAACACCGGGTAGGTGGCTTGATACTCGGCCCCGGCGACGACTGCGCACTAATAGCGCCCCCGGAAACCGGTGAAGTCTGGGCCATCACCACCGACATGCTGGTGGAAGGCACCCACTTTCTAGGCACCGATTGCCCCGAAGACCTGGGCTGGAAAACACTGGCGGTTAATTTATCGGACCTGGCTGCCATGGGCGCCCAGCCACGCTACGTTACCCTCGCGGTTTCATTGCTGGCGACTGATGAAAGCAGTGGCTGGATAGATCAATTCTTCAGAGGCTTTACCGCCTGTGCCAAAGAATATGGTGTCTCACTGATAGGTGGCGACACCACGCGTGGGCCACGGTCTTTCAGCGTTACCGCCATGGGCGTTGTAAAAGCCGATCAGGCATTGCTTCGTAGCAACGCCTGCGATCTTGATGACATCTGGATTTCGGGTACGCCCGGATTGGCCGCACTAGGGCTCGCTCACAAACTGGGTTCAACTATTTTGCCCGCAGCGCTAACAGCGTCTGCCTGTGCCGCCTTGCACCGCCCGCAACCCCGTATTGCTTTAGGCCTGGCGCTGGCCGGGTTGGCACATGCCTGTCTGGATGTCTCCGATGGGCTTCTACAAGATCTTGAACATATTGCCCAGGCTTCCGGTTTGACTGCATCGCTACAACACGCCGGCTTACCCGCCACACCGAGTGGCATTAGCGAAACACTCTGGCAACAGTGCCTGCTCGGTGGCGGCGATGATTACGAGCTTTTGTTCACCGCAGCCCCTGGTGACCGCAGCAAACTCGAGTCACTATCAGCGCAACTGGCACTCCCGCTGCACCGGATTGGCCAGATGCATGCAGCCGGCAATGCGGGCACAATCCTCATGTTAGATAATCATCAGAAACCAGTTGACCTCAGCGGTCTCCGTAAGGGTTTTGACCACTTTGCCTGAGCAGCCATCCATGACCGAATTGAAACCATCGACACCCACCGATGCCGCAACGGTTCAACGACCAACGCTACGCTTCATGCTGGCACACCCACTGCACCTAATTGCTCTGGGGTTCGGTAGTGGCTTATCACCTATTGCACCAGGCACTTTCGGCACCCTTTTCGCCTGGGCAACGTTTCGCGCGCTCGACATTGCGCTACCGGCTGACGCTTTTCTATTGCTCATCCTCCTGTCTTTTGTGCTGGGCATTGTGGCTATCGAAAAAACCGGCACTGCTCTCGGCGAAATCGATCATGGCGGCATTGTATGGGATGAAATCGTGCCCTTCTGGGGGGTGCTCTGGGCACTCTCACAAGTGATGGGCGACAACCTCTTATGGCAAGGCATTGCCTTCGCACTGTTCCGTCTCTACGACATTAAAAAGCCCTGGCCTGCCAGCTACTATGATCGCAAGATCAAGAATGGTTACGGTGTGATGATGGATGACGTCATTGCAGCTTTGTATACCGTACTCACACTCGCCGTGCTGCTGATCGTTGTTTACCTGAACGCCCACCAGTAATGCCTGCGCAGATGGAAACCGAACAACTGGTCACGGTAGTGGCGGAGCACCTTGCGCAAAGAGGCCAGCGTTTAGCTACTGCCGAATCCTGCACAGGCGGACTGATCGCTGCGGCTATTACATCGCGTTCTGGCAGCTCGGCCTGGTTCGAACGCGGCTGGGTCACTTATTCCAACGCAGCAAAGATTGAAGAGCTTGGTGTTGGTGTAACCCTCATTGAACAACATGGCGCCGTCAGCGAAGCAGTTGCTGCGGCCATGGCGCAAGGCGCATGCACACATAGCCACAGCGATTACGCTATCGCCGTTACCGGCATTGCCGGCCCCGATGGTGGCTCACCTGAAAAGCCCGTGGGCACCGTCTGCTTTGGCTGGGCCCATCGTAACGCCTGCCAAACAGAGACCATCTGCTTTACTGGCGATCGCCAATCTATTCGTCAACAAGCTGTGTCTCACGCGCTGGCTGGCTTACTTTCGTTTTTAAACGCCACACACTCAACACACATTTCTTCCTGAGGGCTTTGTCATGTTTCGATTCGGCACACCTAACTCTTCCAGCGCACTGCGCGTCATGATGCTCGG
>ERZ1034363.591-NODE-591-length-24479-cov-7.389927_pt1 | contig 24479 bp, 23 predicted proteins | sample MGYA00520616_ERZ1034363 | MGnify/ENA primary metagenome ERZ1034363 (study PRJEB33736, sample SAMEA104284506) | Azolla filiculoides | biome: Urban; feature: Water surface; material: Ditch water | place: Netherlands | collected 2015-10-28 | depth 0-0.1 m ... | reverse complement strand
TACAGGTTCAGACCCACCGGCGGATGGCACATGCCCACCTCCATGTTCACCACCATGATGATGCCGAAGTGCACCGGGTCAATGCCCAGCTTCATGGCCACCGGGAACAGGATGGGCGCGAAGATCAGCACGATGGAGGACGGCTCCATGAAGTTGCCGGCCAGCAGCAAAATCACGTTGACGGCCAAGAGGAAGGTGATCATGCCCAGGCCATTGCCCAGCATCCAGTCGGCCAGGGCCTGCGGGATGTTTTCGTTGGTCATGATGAAGCTGAACAGCACCGCGTTGGTGATGATGTACAGCAGCATGGCCGCCATATTGGCCGAGTTCAAGAGCACCTTGGGCACGTCTTTCAGGCTCATGTCCTTGTAGACAAATACGGCCACAAAGAAGGCGTACACGGCGCTCATGGCGGCGGCTTCGGTCGGCGTGAACATGCCGGTGTAAATGCCGCCCATGACGATCACGATCAGCAGCAGACCCCAGGCCGAGGCGCGAAAGGCTGTCAGGCGTTCGGACCAACTGGCCTTGGGCAGGCGCGGGTAGTTGAACTTGCGTGCGCGGTACCAGGTCACACCGCCCAGCACGCCGGCCAATGCCAAGCCAGGAATCACACCCGCCATGAACAGGGCGCCGACCGAGGTGTTGGTGGCCACCGAGTACATCACCATCACGATCGAGGGCGGGATCAGGATGCCCAGGGCGCCCGAGGTGGTGATCACGCCGGCACCAAAGGCCTTGGGGAAGCCAGCGCGTGTCATCGCAGGCAACAGAATGGAGCCGATGGCCACCACGGTGGCCGGGCTGGAGCCCGACACCGCAGCAAACAGCGCGCAGCCGACCACGCCAGCCAGACCCAGTCCACCGTACCAATGGCCGACCATGCTGGAGGCAAAATTGATCATTCTCCGCGCCACGCCGCCGTGGGTCAGGAAGTTGCCCGCCAGAATGAAGAACGGAATCGCCATGATTTCGAACTTCTCAATGCCGGTAAACAACTTGAGCGCCACCGATTCCAGTGGAACCTGGGTGAAGCCGAACAAAAACGTCAGAACCGTCAGGCCCAGCGAGATGGAGATCGGCATGCCGGTCAGCATCAACAGCAGCAGCAGGATAAAGATGATGGCGGCGTTCATTTGGTACCGCCTTTCGTGTTGCTCAGATCGGCGGGATGCAGGTTGTCGCTCATGTTGTAGGGGTTGGTGTCAACCGGCACTTCTTCTTCCAGACCGTCCACATGGCCATGGTCGTGGTGCGGCAACTCACCCGTCTTGATGAAGCTGACCATCACCTGCAGAAAGCGGAAACACATCAGGCTGGTTCCCAGCGGAATGGCGCTGTACACCACCCAGGTGGCCCATTCCAGGTCGGGTGTGGTGGGGCCTTCAAACGCACCCTCTGCCGCCATGCCCAACAGGTTGGAGAAGTAGTAGTGCGCACCGTTTTCCCAGACAAAGCGCGCACCCAGGGTGGCCACAATGCCGGTAAACAAGGCGCCCGCGCACAGGCCGAAGATGATGAATTTGCTGCGCATAGCCTCGCTCAGGCGGTTGATCAGCACGTCCACACCCACGTGGATGCCGGTGCGCACGCCATAGGCCGCCCCAAACTTGGCCATCCACACGAACATGATGATGGTGAGCTCTTGCGCCCAGGTCATGTTGATGGACAGAAGCCAGTCCTGCAGGCCCGCGATGGGCAGGCCTGCAGCGTAACGGTGCACCACGGCGACAAAAATCACCAGCGTGGCGGCACCCATAAGGAAGGTGACGAGCCACTCTTCCAGGTGGTCTAGAAATCTCATGGGATCAGTTCCTGAGCAAGGTTCGCAGCAGCAATCGGATTACAGCTTCTCGGGGTCGAAGCCGGTTTCCTTGTAGATGGTTTGCAGCGTTTCCTTGCCGACACGGTCAGCCATCTTGATGTGCACCGGAGCCATGGCTTTCTTCAGGGCCATGCGCTCGTCCTTGGTCAGAACATAGACGGTGGTCTTGCCCGACTTCTTCACGCCTTCCAGGGCCATGTCGTTTTCTTCCTGCGCAATCTTGTTGGCATAAACGGTGGCTTCCTTCATGGCTTGCTCCAGCGGGCCGCGCACGTCAGCGGGCAGGCCGTCCCAGAACTTCTTGTTGGCAATCACGGCATAGCCGAGGTAGCCGTGGTTGGTGATGGACAGGTGCTTTTGCACTTCGTGCATCTTCTGGGTGTAGAAGTTGGAGATCGGGTTTTCGGTGCCATCGACCACGCCGGTTTGCAGTGCCTGGTACACCTCGGAGAAGGCCATCACCTGAGGAATGCCGCCGACAGCGCGAATTTGCTCTTCAAGCACCTTGGAAGACTGAATGCGGTATTTTTTGCCTTTCAGATCAGCCGGAGTCTTGATGGGCGTATTGGCCGAGAACGACTTGAAGCCGTTGTCCCAGAAGGCCAGGCCCTTGATGCCGCGCGGCTCCAACTTGGCCATCAGGCTAGCGCCCACAGCACCTTGGGTAATGCGGTGCAGGTCGGCCGTGTCGTCAAAAATGAAGGGGAAGTCAAACGCCTCAAACTCTTTCACGCCCAACGGGCCGAACTTGGCCAGGCTGGGGGCCAGCATTTGCACCGCGCCGATTTGCAGGGCTTCGAGTTCTTCCTTGTCCTTGTACAGCGCGCTGTTGGCATACACCTCGACCTTGACCTTGCCCTTGGTCAGTTCGGCAGCCTTCTTGGCGAAGAACTCGGAGGCCTTGCCCTTGGGCGTATCGGCAGCCACCACGTGGCTGAACTTGATCACGATGGGGGTCTGGGCCTGCGCCAGGCTGGCGCCCAGGGCAGCAACGGCCATAACGGCTCCAACGATTGTGCGGCGGGTAAAACGGGTCATGGAATTTCTCCTTCGTTGTTAATGGATGAACCGGTGCAGTGTCCTGTTTCATGGAGAAGCAGGCTATTGTGGTTTTCCACATATCTTCACGTCGGGTGCGGCGCGCGTGCGGGTTAACCCGTATTTTTCGGGTCTTCGTGTGCGTAAAGACCGCCGGGCGCCGCTAGACTGGATTCATGCTCGCAAGCGTTTCAACATCCCGCAGTCCCTCCGAAGCCCGCCGTGCCTTCGGCTGGCTTCGGCGCAATTTGTGGTTGCTGCCCTTGCTGGCCTCGGCGGTGTTTGTCGTGGGGGTGCTGTCGTGGGCCTACCGTGCAGAGGTCGAAGAGCGGGAAGGCCGGCGCACCACCATGATTGCCGATGCCCTGAGCAGCGAGGCGCAGTTGCGCAACCGGCTGGATGCCGAGGTGGCAACGCTGCAGGAACTGGGCTACCAGTTGGGTGCCATGCCCCGGACCTCTGAGGCCCTGGCCTCCAACCCGGTGGTGGTGGCCGGCTTGCGCAGTCTTTGGCTCAGCGTGACCTGGCTGGACGGCGACAACCGCATCGTGGCGCATGCGCCCGACGCACTGGCCGCCCCGGTACCGGGGGCCAAAGGCTTGTTGGATAGCGTCGGGCAGTCGTCGCACCTGATACTGGAGGTGGGGCGTGACAAGCTGGTGGTGCGTTACGCCCCGGCGTTGCTGCTGCGTCGCGGGGTGCCTTGGTGGTTGAGCCGCAAATACGATGTGCAGTTGATCGACGGCTACGAACAGGTCATTGCGTCGGTGGACGACGTGCCCTTGCGTCAGGATGCGCAAGGGCGCGAGAGTTACATGGTGCTGGTGGGTGGCAACATGCCGGGCGCCTATCTGGAACTCACCAGCCGCGAGCCAACGCGGCCCTTGTGGCGCACCCTTCCGGTCGTACTGATGGTAGGTTTCCTGAGCCTGATGCTGGTCGCCACCGTGCTGCTCCGCCGCCAGGTGAAGCAAATTTCCATGGCTGAAAGCGCCTGGCGTACCGAGGCCGCATGGCGGCAGGCCATGGAAGACTCAGCCCTGGTTGGCCTGCGCGCACGCGATGCCGAGGGGCGCATCCTGTATGTCAACCGCACCTTCTGCAATATGGTCGGGCTGCCCGCAGAAAGGCTGGTCGGCCAGAGCCCGCCCATGCCCTACTGGCCGCCCGACGCACTGGACGAAGTAATGTGGCGCAGCAAGCGCAACCTGGAAGGCCGCGCCCCGCGTGACGGCTACGAGGCGCTGTGGCGTCATCAGGACGGTCACCAATTGAACGTCATGGTGTTCGAGTCGCCGCTGATCGATGCCAGCGGAAAACAGACCGGCTGGATGGGCTCCATCATCGACATCACAGCACGCAAGAAACTCGAAGAGCGCGAGCGCCACCAGGCCGAGGCCATGGCGCACCAGGCACGCCTGACCACGCTGGGCGAGGTGGCCTCGGCGTTGGCGCACCAGCTCAACCAGCCGCTCACGGTCATCATGGGCTACAACGCCGGGCTGCAGCGCATGCTGACCGACGCCGGCTACGACAACCGGGCCGTCATGAACGCGCTGGCGCAACAGGGCGAGCAGGCCGCCGAAGCCGGACGCATCGTGAAGCGCATTCGCGAGTTCCTGACCCGCCGGGCGCCGCAGCGCGAGGCCTGTGATCTGGGTGCGGTGGCCCGCCGGGCCGCCGAGTTGTTGCAGCGCGATATGCAGGGCGCCCGGGTGCAGTTGCAGTGGGCCCTATCCGCCGATGTGCCACCGGTGTTTGCCGACCCGATCCTGATGGAGCAGGTGCTGATCAACCTGCTTCGCAATGCCTGCGACGCCATGGCCTCGGCGCCACTTCCGCAGGCCGGGCGCTGCATCCGCATCGCGGCCCAACGCAGCGGCGAGCGCTTTGTGCGCATGGACGTGGAAGACAACGGCCCTGGCTTGCAGGGTCAAAGCGTGGACCAATTAAGTGCGCCGTTTTTCTCGACCAAAAGTGATGGCATGGGCATGGGCCTGGCCATTTGCCGCTCGATTGTGGAGGTGCACCACGGTGGCATGGACGCTGGCATGGGCACCCTGGGTGGGGCACGGTTTTCGTTTACCTTGCAGGTGTTTGATGCGCTTTTGCAGGTGCAAGGCGATGGCGGTGCGGCCGATGAAGACGCCCGCGCCAATCTGGAAATTGACTGATGGGGGTCGACATGAATGCAGCTACTGCACCCGCCACCGTGTACCTGGTGGACGATGAGGCCACGGTGCGCGCCGCATTGGAATTTTTGTTGTCCTCGCACGGGCTGCCCGTGTGCAGTCTGGACAGCGGCGTGGCGCTGCTCGAGCGCATCGAGAGCGGCCCGGCCTTGCGCGGCTGCATTCTGCTGGACGTACGCATGGAGCCGCTGTCGGGCTTGCAGGTGCACGACGAACTGGTGGCGCGCGGCATTCATACGCCGGTCATTTTTCTCACCGGCCACGGCGACATTCGCATGGCAGTGGGGGCTCTCAAAAAAGGCGCCTTTGACTTTGTGGAAAAACCCTTTGGCGACGCGGCCTTGGTCGAGCGGGTGCGCGACGCGCTGGCCGCCGACGCCGAGCAGCAGCAATTGCGCGCCAGCGGCGACTCGCGCGGCCAGATGCTGGCCGGCCTGACCCAGCGCGAACAGGACGTGATGCACCGGGTGGCCGCCGGCAAACTCAATAAGGTCATTGCGGACGAAATGAACGTGTCCATGCGCACCGTCGAGGTCTACCGCGCCCGTGTTTACGCCAAGCTTGGTGTGCGCTCGTCGGCGGAATTGGCGACGCTGCTGGCGCGCGGCTGATGCCAAGTCTTTAGCCCGACTTTTCGGCCATCGGCGGCACAATTTGCTTTAGCATTTGGTTTCGAAATGAATATACAGAGGCGAAGCGTGGCGCAATTGTTTGACAGGATCGGATTTGCAATCTTTGGCATCTGTGCCTGCATTGGGGTTACCGTTTCGCATGCTGAAACCGTCATTGTGGGTGGCACCGGGAGTGCGCTGGGCTCCATTCGTCAACTGGGTGCAGCCTACGAAAAGCAGAACAAGGACTTTCAGATCAAGGTCTTGCCCAGCCTTGGTAGCTCCGGGGCATTAAAGGGCTTGGCCGAGCGCTCCGTGGATATTGGGCTGATTGCCCGCCCCCTTAAGGACCCAGAGAAATCGCAGGGCATTCAGGCAACGCGCCTGGTGCAAACCCCGGTCGTTCTGGTAACCAGCAAACGCAGCGAAAAAGCCATATCAGGCGCGCAGATCGAAGATCTGTACTCGGGCCAAAACAAGCGCTGGCCCGATAACTCGCCGGTGCGTCTGGTGCTGCGTCCGCTGACCGAAACCGACAACCAATTAGTCTCCACCCTGACCCCGGGAATGAAGGCCGCGCTGGAGGCCGCCGCTGCGCGGGACGGATTGCTTACCGCGTTGACCGATCAAGAATCGGCCGACGCCCTGGAGAAGTTGCCTGGAAGCCTGGGCTTGGCCTCCCTGTCCCTAGTCGTGTCCGAAAAACGCAAACTGGAAGTCCTCGCGCTGAACGGAATCGCTCCACTGGAACGTGGAAAAGTAAATTTGGAATACCCCCTGATGAAGCCGCTGTATGTTGCAGCGCATCAGGATGCGAAGCCCATAGTCCGTAAGTTCATTGCCTATCTGCAGTCTCCCGCAGGTATCGCGGTACTGGAAAAAAACGGCTACACGCATGCCTTCAGATAGGTCCCTTCGGCAACGGGCCGAGTCGCTCAGCACCGTTATTGCGGCGGTCTTTGCGATGGTGATTGCCCTGATTCCGCCTGGTGCGCTGTTCTGGACGGAATACAGCGCAATTCAAGCGGCTCTCGGGGCCGAGGCACAGATCAATGCGCGGCTTGCGTCGCAGGTGGTAGATCAAAACCCCGAGCATTGGCAATTGGAGGTCACCCACTTTGAGGCACTGCTGGCCAAGCGGCCCAACAACCACACGCCCGAGTCGCGCGTCATTACCGATGCCGGCGGCGGTGTGGTTGCTCAAAGCCAAGACGACATTGGAACCCTGACGGTCAGCGCTTCGGCCCCGATTTACGACTCGGGTGTGGAAGTCGGAACCTTGACGATTTCGCGGTCCACGCAACCGGTCTGGATTCGCAGCGCGCTGGTGGCCGGGGTGTCGTACCTGATCGCATTTGTTTGCTTTCTGGTGTTGCGGTGGTTGCCGCGCCGGGCACTGCAAATGGCGCTGGATGAGGCCACTGTGGCAAATGCCAAGGTGTTTGAACTGGGGCGCCAAAAAGACAAGGCGGAATCGGAAGCGGAAATGCGCTCCACGTTCCTGGCCACCATGAGCCACGAAATTCGCACGCCCATGAATGCCATTCTGGGCATGCTCAACTTGCTCCAGATTACCGAGCAAACGGCGCGCCAGCGCGATTACACAGAGAAGGCCACTGCCGCTGCGCAGTCGCTGCTGGGATTGATCAACGATATTCTGGATTTCTCCAAGATCGACGCGGGCAAACTGGAGCTCGACAGCCAGCCGTTCAGGCTCGATCAGTTGATGCGCCATCTGGGCATGATTTTGTCGGCCAATCTGGGCAAGAAGCCGGTCGAGCTTTTATTCGACATCGATCCGCAATTGCCCAAGACCGCAGTGGGCGATTCCATGCGGCTGCAACAGGTGCTGATCAACCTCGGCGGCAACGCGGTGAAGTTTTCGCACCACGGACAAATCGTGATTGCGATGCGGCAGATGAGCCGCTCCGAGGCGTCGGTCACGGTTGAATTCTCGGTGCAGGATTCCGGCATCGGAATCGCTGAAGAACATCAGAAAAACATCTTCAGCAGCTTCTCGCAGGCCGAATCCTCCACGACACGGCGCTTCGGTGGAACGGGGCTCGGCCTGAGCATCAGCAACCGGTTGGTGCACCTGATGGGTGGCGACATCCGCTTGACCAGCACTTTGGGTGTTGGTAGCACGTTCGCATTCACGTTGGAGCTCCCGCTGGCTGGCGATGTGCCCGCTCCGGTGCCCAGGGCCCACAGTCCGGAACTGGAAGGCATGCGTGTCTTGGTTGTGGACGACAACGAAATAGCCGCTGAATTGATGCGCCGCATGGCCGAGTCCTGGAAGTGGCGCGCCGATGTCGCACTCAGCGGTGAACAGGCTTTGCAAATGATTCAGGAGGCCCTTGCAGCAGAGCCCGGTGCGTTTCCCTACGCCGTGATTTATATGGACTGGCAGATGCCGGAATCCGATGGCTGGGAGACGGCACGGTGCATTCACCAAATAGCCAGAAAGTGTGCCGGCGATCGGCCCAGCATCATCATGGTGACCGCCCATGGGCGCGAGATATTGGCCCACCGATCTGCGGAGGAGCAGGCCTTGTTGAGTGGGTATCTGGTGAAGCCCATTACGGCCTCCATGCTGCTCGATGCCGTGGCCGATGCCAATGCAGGCAACACCGGCCTGCGCCAGTGGAGCACTCCCCGCGTGACCCAGCGGCAACTGGCCGGCATGCGAATTCTGGTGGTGGAGGACAACCTGATCAATCAGCAGGTTGCCGACGAGCTGCTCAGCTCGGAGGGGGCGATTGTTTCGCTGGCTGCCAATGGGCAACAGGGGGTGGAAGCCGTGGCGGCCGCTGCGCCGCAATTTGACGTGGTGCTGATGGATATTCAAATGCCGGTGCTGGATGGCTACGGCGCCACGCAGTTAATTCGCGAGGAGCTGCGCCTGCTCAATTTGCCTATCGTGGCCATGACCGCCAATGCGCTGGCGACGGACCGCGAAGCCTGTCTGCAGGCGGGTATGAATGAGCATGTGGGCAAGCCCTTTGACATGGCCAAGCTGGTGTCACTGCTGATTCGCGTAACCGGTTATCAGGCCAGCCTGGAGAGCATCACCATCGATGCGCTGCCCGCGCCCCGTGCAGCAGAACTGATTGAAGTGCCGGGTCTCGACCTGGCCACCGCGCTGTCGCGTATGTCGGGCATGCGGTCCTTGTACGTTCGCACCGCGAGGGATTTTTCCAAGGTTCTGGCAACCAGCATGGATGAGCTGCGTAACCTGCTGAAGTCTTCGGATCAGAAGACTTTCATGATGCGATTGCATACCCTGAAAGGCAATGCCGCAACCCTGGGGCTGATGAATTTGTCGCGCAAGGCGGCCGAATTGGAGACGCTGTATAAATCGGCCGAAAGACCCGAGCAGTGTGCCGATGCACTGGATGCTTTGGGACGCCTGGTGGGCGCATCGCAAGACCTACTCAACGCGGCCATTGCCCAATTGGCTGGTAATGAACCGGCAGTGGCCACTCCCAAGTCAATCGAAAAGCCGAGTGCCGAATTGATGCGGGCAATGCGGGAACTGGACGACCTTCTGGCGTCTTCCGACATGGAGGCCCTGGGGTGCTTTGCCACCCTGCGGGATGCCCTGGAACAAACCGCCAACCCGCACTTCGCTGCATTGGAAAATGCGATGCAGGAACTGGAGTTTGAGCTAGCGCATGGCGCCTGCCAGGCCATATTGAAGTCGTGGGACGAGGCCTGATTTTTCGGAACCCTTCTCCAGGGCCACTGGGGAAGCCGATGCCTTGAAGCTGGATGGCATTCCGCGCTCAGACAAACTAGCCCAGCAGCAAACTGACCGCCAGTGCCAGCATCACCACCGCAATCACGCTGTCCAGCACACGCCACGCGCTGTCTTTCTCAAACAGCGGCACCAGCAGGCGGGCACCAAAGCCCAGCGCGCTGAACCACAGCACGCTGCCGGTTGCGGCACCCGTGGCAAACCACCAGCGCCCGGCCTCACCACGCTGGTTGGCCACCGCGCCGAGCAGCACCATGGTGTCCAGGTACACATGCGGGTTCAAAAAAGTGAAGGCAAAGCAGGCGGCCAGCGCTGCGGCCAGCGTGGGACTGCCCTCGCCCTCGACGTGCAGGTGCCCACCGGTCCAGGCCCGGCGTGCGGCCAGCAGACCGTAGCTGGCCAGAAACAGCGCGCCGCCATAGCGGGTGAGTTGCATCAGCCAGTCGTTGCCGCGCAGCAGCGCACCGGCACCGCCCACACCGGCGACGATGAGCAGCGCATCCGACAGCGCACAAAACGCGACGATGGGCAACACATGCTGGCGCTTGAGGCCGGAGCGCAGCACAAAGGCGTTTTGCGATCCGATGGCCACAATCAGCGCCAGGCCGGTGGCCATGCCGGCCCAGAAGTCGATGCCCATGCTTATCCTTGTAGTAATTGGTTCAAGCGCGCCAGCGCGTGGCGCACGGTGGCTTGGCGCACGGCAGCGCGGTCGCCGTCAAAGCGCTGCATTTCCGTGGTGACGCCGCCCGGCAGCCCCCAGGCAAACCACACCGTGCCGACCGGCTTGGCGTCGCTGCCACCGCTCGGGCCGGCAATGCCGGTGACTGCCACCGACACCTGCGCGCGCGATTGTTGCAAAGCCCCCGCCGCCATGGCGCGGGCAACCGGCTCGCTGACCGCGCCATGCGTCGCAATCAGGTCTGCGTCCACGCCCAGCATCTCGGTTTTGGCTTCGTTGGAGTAGGTCACCAAACCGCGCTCAAACCATTCGCTGGAGCCGGCCAGGTCGGTGCAGGTGGCGGCAATCAGGCCGCCGGTACAGCTCTCGGCCGTGGCCAGTTTGAATTGCCGCTGCAACAGCAGCGCGGCGAGTTGTTGGCAGCTTGCGGCGCTTTGTGCGTCCGCCATCAGATGAACCTCCACACCGCAATCACCAGCAGCGTGCAGGCGGCGGCCACCAGGTCGTCGAGCATGATGCCCAGGCCGGCCTTGGTCCAGGCGTGGCGGTCGGTGGCGGGGTCAACGTGGTGAAACAGCGCATCGGCCCAGCCCACCGGCCCGGGTTTGACGGCATCAAAGAAACGGAACAGGCCAAAGGCCACAAACTGCGCCGAAAACCCGGCCGGCATGACCAGCCACAGCACCAGCCAGAACGCGGCCACTTCGTCCCACACCACGCTGCCGGGGTCGAGCACGCGCATGTTGCGCGCCGTCACGGTGCAGGCCCACCAGCCCACCGGCAGCGACAGGCCAATCACCCAGGCCCAGCCCGTATCGTCCAGCCAGTGTGACAACACTACAAAAGCCACCCAGGCCCACAGCGTGCCGGCGGTGCCGGGCGCCACCCGCGACAGGCCCGAGCCAAAGCCCAGCGCAATCCAGTGCGCGGGGTGCGCCCGCATGAACTGCGCGGTGGGGCGACCCATGGGGGCGGTGGTGTTTTCAAAGGCCGAATGGCGGCCGTCGTCGGGCACTTCGGTGGCGGTGACGTCGATGATGTCAATGCGCTGAGGGTCTTGCATGGCCGGATTATCCAAGACGCTGGTTGCGCAAACCCGAGAGGGCTGCTGACACCACGTTGTCAGGAGGCCCGGCGCACCATGGCGGCCTTATTCACTTGAACCCAAGGACACCCATGAAAAGCGCGATTAGCTGGTTTGAAATTCCCACCACCCAACTGGACCGGGCCCAGGCCTTTTACGAGGCCGTGCTGGGCCGGCCCATGCGCCGCGAGGACATGGGCCCGTCGCAAGGCGCGGTGTTTGCCTACGACCCGGCGCAGGACGGCACCGGCGGCGCGCTGATGATGGGCCCCACCGCACCGCAGCCTTCAGCTTCCGGCTCGCTGGTCTATCTGGATGCCTCGCCCTCGCTCGATGTGGCGCTGGCGCGTGTGGTGGCAAACGGCGGGCGCATTGCGCTGCCACGCCAGGCGCTGCCGCCCGGCATGGGCTTCTTTGCCCACATCCACGACCTGGATGGCAATCGCGTGGGCCTGCATGCTCTGGCCTGAACTGGCAGTGCGCCAGCACTGGATTGCAGTGGCCAGCGCCGAGCACGCGCGCCGGGGGCGTGATGCCGGGCCGTTGGGCTTCATGCAGGTTTGTCACGGCAAGTGCGCGCCTTTGAAGCGGGTGCAGCCGGGCGACTGCGTGGCCTATTACGCGCCGGCCACCCGCATGGGCGGCAAAGACCCATTGCAGAGCTTTGTGTCGATCGGCGTGGTGCAGCCCGGCGTGCCCTACGCCTTTGACATGGGCGGTGGCTTTGTGCCGTACCGCCGCGATGTGCAGTACGTGGCCGCGCAGGAGGCTTCTATCCTGCCACTGCTCGATGACTTTGAATTTGTGGAGGACCGCAGCCGCTGGGGTTACCCGTTTCGCTTCGGATTGTTCAAGGTCAGCGCCCACGATATGCGCCTGATTGCCGGGGCCATGCAGGTGGACCTGGGTGCTTTGGGGTTTGTGTAGCGGGGCACCCGTATCATGCTGCGCAGCACCTGCCCAACCCATAACCTGCCATGCGCCGCGCCGACCGCCTGTTCCAAATTGTCCAGCTCATCCGGGGCCGCCGACTCACCACGGCGGCCTTTCTGGCAGAGCGGCTGGAGGTGTCGGAGCGCACCGTGTACCGCGACATCGCCGACCTGCAGCAACAGGGCGTGCCGCTGGAAGGCGAGGCGGGCGTGGGCTACCGGCTGGGGCAGGGGTTTGAGTTGCCACCGCTGATGTTCACCCACGACGAGGCGCGTGCACTGGTGGCCTCGGTGCGCATGGCGCAGGTGTGGCAAGACCCGGCATTGGCACAGGCATCGCAGGTGGCACTAGGAAAAATTCTGGCGGTGTTGCCTGCCTCGGCGCGGGCTGCCGCCCAGAGCATGGCGGTGTACGCGCCGCCGGTTGGCCTGGCCCCCGCCGTGCAGGCCACGCTTCAACTGCTGCGCGAAGCGGCGCAGGCAAAGCGCAAGGTGCAGTTTGATTACACCGACGCCTCGGGCCAGGCCAGCCAGCGCACAGTGCAGCCGTTGGGTTGCTTCTACTGGGGCAGTGTCTGGACGCTGGCGGCCTGGTGCCACACGCGGCAGGACTTTCGCAGCTTCCGGTTGGACCGCATCGAAAAGCCTGAACGGCTGGAAGGGGCCGCTGGCCAGTTCAAGGACGAGCCGGGCAAGTCGCTGGCGGAATACCTGCGCCGGGCAGCGCCGCCGGGCATTCAGAGCCAGCTCAACCCGTAATCAGAGCCTGCCAGCGGCTCAGGCGAAGTGATCAAACGACTGAAAGTCGTTGGCCACCGGGCGGCCGCTCTGGTCCACCAGGCGCAGGCCAGGCTCCGCATCAATCTGCCCAATGCAGGTCACGGGCGTCTGGCTCGCCAGCGCGGCGGTTTGCACAGCTTCCGCCTTGGAGGTGGGTGCGGTAAAGACCAACTCGTAATCGTCGCCACCGCTCAACACATGGCGCAACACGCTGCGCCGCAGCGCTTCATTGCTGGGGGCGTTGCGGTGGGATGCCAGCAGCGTCAGGGCACGGTCGGTATCCAGCGTGGCGCCCACACCAGAGCGCTCCAGGATGTGGCCCAAGTCGCCTAGCAAGCCGTCGCTGATATCGGCGGCGGCCGTGGCAATGCCGCGCAAGGCGGTGCCCAATGCCACGCGCGGCGTGGGCTGCTCCAGGCGGTCCCGGGCGAAGGCCATGGCGTCGGCGGAGAGCTCCATGGTGGCAGGTGGCGCGCTAGCTTCAACGCCAGCCCGCGCGCGCAGCAGGTGCGTCAGGGCCAGGTTGGCGTCGCCCAGCGTGCCGCTCACATAAATGGCGTCCCCGGCGCGTGCCCCACTGCGCAGCAGGGCTTGCCCCTGCGGCACTTCGCCAAAAACGGTGATGCAGATATTCAACGGCCCCTGGGTGGTGTCGCCGCCAATCAACTCGCAGCCGTGGGCGTCAGCCAGCGCCAGCATGCCCTGGGCAAACGGCTCCAGCCAGGCGGGGTCGGCGTTGGGCAGGGCCAGCGCCAGCGTAAAGGCCACCGGCGTGGCACCGCAGGCGGCCAGGTCGCTCAAGTTGACCGCCAGCGCCTTGTGGCCCAGCGAGCGCGGATCGACGTCGGCAAAGAAGTGGCGGTCGCTGACCAGCATGTCGGTGGAGATGGCCTGGTGCATGCCGGGGCGGGGTTGCAACAGCGCGCAGTCGTCGCCCACGCCCAGCACTGCACGTGGCGTGGGGCGGGTAAAAAAACGCTTGATCAGGTCGAATTCGCCCATGGCAACTGCGGGGTGCGCCGGCAAGGCCGCTAGTGCAGGGTGCGCTTGTGGTTCAGACCCTCGTCGCCGCTGAGGGCGTCCAGCACAAACATGGGAACCGGGGTGTCAAACTTCTCGCCATCTTCGGCCACGCAAAAGAAGCTGCCGTGCATGGTGCCGGTGGGGGTGTGCAGGCGGGTGCCGCTGGTGTATTCAAACGACTGCCCCGGCTTGAGCAGCGGCTGTTGGCCGACCACGCCCAGGCCTTTGACCTTTTCGGTGTGGCCGTTGGCGTCGTTCACATTCCAGGTGCGCGAAATCAGTTGCGCCGTCACCTCACCGGTGTTGGTAATGGTGATGGTGTAGGCGAAGACAAACAGGGCTTCGTCCGGGTTGGATTGGTCGGCGAGGTACTGGGGTGCAACCTCGACCTGAAATTCGTACTTGGGCATGCCCGAATGCTAACTGCGAAAATAACGGAAGCTAACCATCGTCTCCGATACCCCTGCTTTCAAAACTCCCTTGCAAAACCTGCCCATGACCTACCGTATTGCCCCCTCCATCCTCTCCGCCGACTTCGCCCGCCTGGGCGAAGAGGTCAAAAATGTGATTGCCGCCGGTTCCGACTGGATTCACTTCGACGTGATGGACAACCACTACGTGCCGAACCTGACCTTCGGCCCGATGATTTGTAGCGCCCTGAAGCCCCACGCCAAGACCGCCGCCGGTGTAGTCGTGCCGATTGACGTGCACCTGATGATTTCTCCGGTGGATGCGCTGGCGGCCAGCTTTGCCGAGGCCGGTGCCGACATCATTACCTTCCATCCGGACGCCAGCGGCCATGTGCACCGCAGCATCCAGGCCATCAAGAGCAAGGGCGTGAAGGCCGGTCTGGTTTTCAACCCGGCCGAACCGCTGGACGTGCTGGACTGGGTGATTGACGACATTGACGTGGTGCTGATCATGAGCGTGAACCCCGGCTTTGGCGGTCAGAGCTTCATTGACTCGGCGCTGCGCAAGATTGAAGACGTGCGCCGCCGTATCGACGCCAGCGGCAAGGACATTCGCCTGGAAGTGGACGGCGGCATCAAGACCGACAACATCCGCCGCGTGGCCAACGCCGGTGCCGACACCTTTGTGGCCGGCAGCGCCATCTTTGGGAAGCCCGACTACAAGGCCGTGGTGGACGCCATGCGCAAAGAGTTGGCGGCCTGAAGCTTAAAAGGTTTCCCAATCGTCATCGGCGGCTGCGGTCTGCTTGGGTGCAGGCGCTGGGGCCGCCAGCTTGGGCTTGGCAACCGGCTTTGCCGCGGGCTTGGGCGCTGCCGGTTTGGGGAGCGCAGCTTTCGGTGGGCTGGAGGCGAGGCGTGCGGCAGGCCGGGGCGCTGCAACTGCGCGGGGTGCAGCAACCGAACGGGGCGCCGCAGAAGGCAGGTTTTGCAAGGCCGGCCTTACCGCCACGCCACCGCCCTGCAGCTTGAACACCGACACCGCACCGACCAGGTCGGCCGCCTGGCTCTTCAAGCCACTGGCTGCTGCTGCCATTTCTTCCACCAGAGCCGCATTTTGCTGGGTCGCCTGGTCAATCTGGTTCACCGCATCGCCCACCTGGGAAACGCCGGCATTCTGTTCGGTGCTGGCTGAACTGATTTCACCCACGATATCGCTCACCCGCCGGATCGCGGTCACCACCTCGGACATGGTGGCGCCGGCCTGATCGACCAGCGCCGAGCCTTGCTCGACCCGCTCCACGCTGGCACCAATCAGGGCCTTGATTTCCTTGGCGGCTTCGGCGGAGCGCCCGGCCAGGGCCCGCACTTCGGAGGCCACCACGGCAAAGCCACGGCCCTGTTCGCCGGCACGGGCTGCCTCCACTGCAGCATTCAGCGCCAGGATGTTGGTCTGAAAGGCGATGCCATCGATCACGCTGATGATGTCGGCAATCTTGCGTGAACTGTCGTTGATGCCCTTCATGGTTTCGACCACCTGGCCGACCACTTCGCCGCCGCGTGACGCTACCGACGAGGCGTTGACGGCCAACTGGCTGGCCTGGCGGGCGTTGTCTGCGCTATGGCTCACGGTGGAGCCGAGTTCGGCCATGCGGGAGGCGGTTGCTTGCAGGGCGCTGGCCTGTTGTTCGGTGCGCATCGACAAGTCGTTGTTGCCCATGGCGATTTCCGAGCTGGCATTGGCCACCGAATCGGAGCCCTGCCTGACGCGTGCCACCAGCAACGCAAGGTTTTGTTGCATGGTGCCCAGCGAGCGCATCAACTCGCCAATCTCGTCGCTACCCTGCGCGTCCACTACGCTGCTCAGGTCGCCGTTAGCCACTTTGTCGGCCAGATCGACCGCCTGATGCAAGGAGCCGGTAATTTGCCGGCTAAGCCAGATGCTGCCGGCCAGCGCCGTGATAGTGATAAGCAGCATGACGCCGATGGCGACACGCGTTGCTGATTTGGCGCCGGCAATGGCAAGCTCTGACGCGGCCGCCTCGGATTTGGCCAGGGCATCGCGCAGTTCGTTGAGCGTGGCGGCCGCATCGCGGTCCTTGCCGCGGGCCGCCTTGTCACCGGCGACCGGATCATTGCCCGCTTCCTTGTAGGCTTCAAATGCTTTTTGGTAGCCCGCTCTGGCGGACTCCATGTGGGTGTGCAGCTTGGCGACCAGATTGCGGGATTCGGATTGACCGGCAAGCAGCTTGTCGAGCGCGTCAATGCCCTTTTTGACTTCGCCCATCTCCTTCAGATGGGAGTTCCAGTATTTCTCCTGCTCTTTGGCGTCCGAGCCGCGCAGCAAGGTGTTTTTCCATTCCTGAATGCCGACAGCGAAGTGGGAGGAAATGTTGGCAATTTCCTCGTTGGCGGCCACTTCCTGCAAGACATCGACCTCAAAACTGGTGACGGACTGGTTGAGTCGCCAGATGCCAAACAAAGCGCCTGAAAGCAAAACCCCTAAAGCCACTGCGAACGCCAGAGGCAGTTTCAGACTCAGTTTCATCGCCACTCCTTAATAGCTTGTAGTTTCCCGCTTGCGCGTGGGATGCCTGGCATTTTGGGGCCTGTCGCCCTAAATGTCACAAATTATCCATGGGTCATTGATCGGCGTCAGGGATAGCGCGGAGGCAGGTGGAGAAAAGTGTTTTGCTACACTGGTGCCATGTTTATTCACCGCATCAGCATTACGGGTTGTAGCGACCGGGGAGCCTGGCCCTGGCGTACCTTGCCTGCTTTGGCTGAGCGCGGCCCCCTGATCGCTGCCTGACTAAAGGCGGAACTTGGGCAGACGTGCTTTCACAGCGCGGCCACATCACCCCCGACGGTTTATTCTTGACATGGGCCAATCGGGGAACGCGCTGTACTGAGCCCCGCACCGGTGGGGAACACCAACCGCATTCCTGGATAAAGGCACGAACCCTGTGATTACAGAACCCCAATTTCTAGCCCTGCGCGAACAAGGCTACAACCGCATTCCGCTGATGGCGCAAGCCTTTGCGGACCTCGAAACCCCGCTTTCTCTCTACCTCAAACTGGCACGCGCCCCCGGCGCGGCCGAGCCGGCACCCTACAGCTTTCTGCTGGAGTCGGTGGTGGGCGGCGAGCGCTTTGGCCGCTACAGCTTTATCGGACTGCCCGCCCGCACGCTGCTGCGCGCCAGTGGATTCGGTGCCGAGGCCCGCACCGAAGTGGTGACTGACGGCGTGGTGGTGGAAACCTCCACCGCGAACCCGCTGGATTTCATTGCCGAATACCAGAGCCGTTTCAAGGTGGCGCTGCAACCCGGTCTGCCGCGTTTTTGCGGCGGTCTGGCCGGTTACTTTGGCTACGACGCGATGCGTTACATCGAGAAAAAGCTGGAAAAAACCTGCCCGCCCGATGAGCTGAACTGCCCCGACATCCTGCTGCTGCAGACCGAAGAACTGGCTGTCATCGACAACCTGTCGGGCAAGCTGTATCTGATTGTGTATGTTGACCCGGCCCAACCCGACGCCTTTGCCAGGGGCCAGAGCCGCCTGGCGGCTTTGCGTGCGCAACTGGCGCAGGCGGTGATGGCACCCCAGGTCAAACCCACGCCCGGTCATGAGGCGGTGCGCGACTTTGCCAAGGCTGACTACATTGCCGCCGTGGAGCGCGCCAAGGAACTGATTGCCGGCGGCGACTTCATGCAGGTTCAGGTGGGCCAGCGCATCAAGAAACGCTACACCGAATCCCCCTTGAGCCTTTACCGGGCCTTGCGCTCGCTCAACCCCAGCCCCTATATGTATTACTACAACTTCAGTGGTGCAGACGGGCAGGGCGGCGACTTCCATGTGGTGGGCGCGTCACCTGAAATTCTGGTGCGCCAGGAGCAGGTGGTGACCGACGGCTTGACCGAACAGAAAGTCACGATTCGCCCGCTGGCCGGCACTCGCCCGCGCGGTGCCACGCCCGAACTCGACAAGGCGGCCGAGGAAGAACTGGTCGGCGACCCCAAAGAGCGCGCCGAGCACGTGATGCTGATTGACCTAGCGCGCAACGACATCGGCCGCATTGCCAAGACGGGCACGGTCAAGGTGACCGACGCCTTCTGTGTGGAACGCTACAGCCACGTGATGCATATCGTGAGCAATGTGGAAGGTACGCTCCTTGAGGGCATGACCAGCATGGATGTGCTGAAAGCCACCTTCCCGGCCGGCACGTTGACCGGTGCGCCCAAGGTGCATGCGATGGAGCTGATTGACGAGTTGGAGCCTATTAAGCGCGGTATTTACGGTGGCGCCTGCGGCTACCTGAGCTACGCCGGCGACATGGATGTGGCGATTGCCATCCGTACCGGCATCATCAAGAACCAGACCCTGTATGTGCAGGCGGCGGCCGGGGTGGTGGCCGATAGCGTGCCCGAGCTGGAATGGAAAGAAACCGAAGCCAAGGCCCGCGCCTTGCTGCGTGCCAGCGAGCTGGTTGAGGAGGGATTGGAATGAGCGCCGACAAGAAGATCAAGCTGTTGATGGTGGATAACTACGACAGCTTCACCTACAACATCGTGCAGTACTTCGGGGAACTGGGTGCCGAGGTCGAGGTGTTCCGCAACGACGAAATTACGCTGGAAGAAATCGCCGCCCGCAAGCCGGATCGCCTGGTGATTTCGCCCGGCCCCTGCTCGCCCAATGAGGCAGGCATCTCGGTGCCGGCCATTCGCCACTTCATGGGCAAGCTGCCGATTTTGGGTGTCTGCTTGGGGCACCAGAGCATCGGCGCTGCGTTGGGCGGCACCATCATCCGCGCGCAGGAGTTGATGCACGGAAAGACCTCGGTGATCACCACCACGCAAGAAGGCGTGTTCGCCAATCTGCCGAAGCAGTTCACGGTAAACCGTTACCACTCGCTGGCGATTCAGCGCAGCACCTGCCCCAAAGAGCTGACTGTGACGGCGTGGACGGACGACGGCGAAATCATGGGCGTGCGCCACAATGGACTGCCGTTCGATGTGCGCATGGAAGGCGTGCAGTTCCACCCGGAAAGCATCCTCACCGAGCACGGCCACGCCATGCTGAAAAACTTTTTGGGGTAAACCTTATGCTCGTCGATCTACGCAGCGACACCGTGACCCAGCCGACGGCTGCGATGCGTGCGGCCATGGCCACGGCGCCGCTGGGCGACGATGTGTTTGGCGACGATCCCAGCGTCAATGCCTTGCAGGAACGCGTTGCGGCGCTGCTCGGCTTTGAGGCGGCGCTGTTTATGCCGACCGGCACGCAAAGCAACCTGTGCGGCATCCTGGCCCACTGCCAGCGTGGCGACGAGTACATCGTGGGCCAGATGGCGCACACCTACCGCTGGGAAGGCGGCGGCGCGGCCGTGTTGGGCAGCGTGCAACCGCAGCCGCTCAACCACCAGCCGGACGGCACGCTGGCCCTTGCCGATATAGAAGCGGCCATCAAACCCGACGACGCCCATTTCGCCAAGTCGCGTTTGCTCACGCTGGAAAACACCTGGGGTGGCAAATTGCTGCCCTTTGACTACGTGCAGGCGGCAACCGCCCTGGCCACCAGCCGGGGGTTGTGCCGGCATCTGGACGGCGCCCGCCTGTTCAATGCGGCTACCTTGCAGTCGGCGCAAAAAGCCAGCGATCCGTATTCAGAAGCCCGTGCTATTGCCGGCTGTTTTGACAGTGCCTCGGTGTGTTTCAGCAAAGGCTTGGGCGCGCCCGTTGGGTCGGCTTTGTGCGGCAGTAAAGACTTCATTGCCCGCGCCCACCGCATTCGCAAGATGACCGGAGGCGGTATGCGTCAGGCTGGCGTACTGGCGGCAGCGGCCCTGCATGCGCTCGACCACCATGTGTTGCGCCTGGCCGACGACCATGCGCTGGCGCAGCGACTGGCCGATGGATTGACGGGCATTGCGGGGCTGGAGGTGGATGCACCGCAGACCAACATTGTGTTTGTCGATCTGGTGGGGGCCGCGCGGGAGCAGTCTGCCGACTTGCTGTCTTTCTTGAAGACACAGGGCGTGCTGGCCACCGGCTTGTACCGCCTGCGTTTTGTCACGCACCTGGATGTGGATGCGGCAGGCATTGACCACGCCATTGGCGCGGTGAGGCAGTTCTTCAAGGCCTGAACGCCATGCCGACGAGTCAACTGGTTCTGTTCGTCTGCGCCGGTTGGCTGCTCAATCTGACGCCGGGGCCGGACGTGTTGTACATCGTGTCGCACGCGCTGCGCAGCGGAGCCCGCGCCGGCGTGGTTGCGGGCTTCGGCATTACGGCCGGTTGCTTTGTGCACATTTTTGCGGCGGCGCTGGGTGTTGCCGCCTTGCTGGCTTCTGCGGCCTGGGCCTTTAGCCTGCTGAAATGGGCCGGTGCGGCGTACCTGGGCTATGTGGGCGTCAAGCTGCTGCTGTCACGCTCTTCAGGTGCTGGGCTGAAGGTTGACGGCGCGCTTGCGGCGCAGCCGCAAACGGCAGGCTTGTGGAGCGTGTTTGCCGGGGGCTTCTGGACCAATGCGCTGAATCCTAAAGTGGCCATTTTCTTTTTGGCCTTCGTTCCGCAGTTCATCGCCCCGGGCACCGAGCATCCCACCCTGGCTTTTCTGGCCTTGGGCCTGCTGTTCAACATCAACGCCATTCCGGTCAACATGGGATGGGCCTTCGCCGCCGCCTGGATGGCGCGCCACGCCAGCCTGGTGCAGCGCGGCATGCACTGGCTTGACCGCTGCGCCGGTATCCTCTTTATCGCTTTCGGACTGAAGCTCGCCTTCACCGACAATCCCGCACATTAAGGAATTTCACATGCCCCAAACCAAAGGCCTCATCACTCCGCAAGAAGCGCTGCAGCGCACGATTGAGCACCGCGAGATTTTTCACGACGAAATGCTGCACCTGATGCGCCAGATCATGTCGGGCGAGGTGTCGCCGGTCATGATTGCGGCCATCACCGCCGGCCTGCGGGTGAAGAAGGAAACCATCGGCGAAATTACGGCGGCCGCGCAGATCATGCGGGAGTTTTCCACCAAGGTGGAAGTGGCCGACAAGTCGGGTCTGGTCGATATCGTGGGCACCGGCGGTGACGGCTCGCACACCTTCAATATCTCCACCTGTTCCATGTTTGTGGCCGCTGCTGCGGGTGCCAAGGTCAGCAAGCATGGCGGGCGCAGCGTCAGCAGCAAGAGCGGTAGCGCCGACGTCATGGAAGCTCTGGGCGTGAATATCAACCTGACGCCGGCGCAAATCGCCCAATGCCTGACCGAGACTGGCGTGGGCTTTATGTTTGCCCCCAACCACCATCCGGCCATGAAAAATGTGGCGCCGGTTCGCCGGGAAATGGGCATCAAGACCATCTTCAACCTGCTCGGCCCGCTGACCAATCCGGCCGGTGCAGCCAACATTTTGATGGGCGTGTTTCACCCCGATCTGGTGGGTATTCAGGTGCGTGCGCTGCAACGACTCGGTGCCGAGCATGCGGTGGTGGTGTATGGCCGCGACGGTATGGACGAGGTGAGTCTGGGCGCCGCCACGTTGGTGGGCGAACTGAAAGACGGTGAGATTCGTGAGTACGAAATTCACCCCGAAGACTTTGGCATGGTCATGGCCAGCAACCGGGCCTTGAAGGTAGAAGACGCCGCAACGTCCAAGGCCATGCTGATGGGCGTGCTGGACAACCAGAGCGGTCCTGCCAAGGACATCGTGGCCTTGAATGCCGGCGTGGCTTTGTATGCGGCCAATGTGGCGACCACCATGCAGGACGGCATTCAGCGTGCCTACGCGGCGATTGAATCCGGCGCGGCCAAGGCCAAGTTGGACGCGCTGGTGGCCCTGTCTTCCCGTTTGGCAAGCTGAGGTTTTTATGAGCGATATTCTCGACAAAATCGTTGCCGTCAAGCACCAGGAAGTAGCCGCTGCCCGCAAGCGCAAACCACAGGATGCGGTGCGGGCCGACGCCGAGTCGCGCGTACTGACGCGGGACTTCGTGGGGGCCATCAAGGCCAAAATTGCCGCAGGCAAACCGGCCGTGATTGCCGAGGTGAAAAAAGCCAGCCCGTCCAAGGGCGTGCTGCGCCCCGACTTCATCCCGGCGGACATTGCGCAAAGCTATGCCGAGTTCGGTGCGGCCTGCCTGTCGGTGCTGACCGATGTGCAGTTTTTTCAAGGCAGCGTGGATTACCTCAAGCAGGCGCGGGCTTCTTGCCAGTTGCCGGTGCTGCGCAAGGACTTCATGGTCGATGCCTACCAGATCTATGAGTCGCGCGCGATGGGTGCCGACGCCATCCTGCTGATCGCGGCGTGTCTGGACGATGCGCAAATGAAAGACCTCGAAGCCATTGCACTGGGGCTGGATATGGCGGTGCTGGTGGAAGTGCATGACCAGACCGAACTGGAGCGGGCGCTCAAGCTCAAAACGCCTTTGCTGGGCATCAACAACCGCAACCTCAAAACCTTCGAGGTCTCGCTGGACACCACGCTGGGCATGCGCAGCCAGGTTCCGGCGGACCGCATTCTGGTCACCGAGAGTGGCATCCACACCCGCGATGACGTACTGCGCATGGGCGCTGCGGGCGTCAATGCGTTCCTGGTGGGTGAGGCCTTCATGCGCGCGCCGGAACCCGGTGAGGCGCTGGCCAAACTGTTTGGCTGATGTCGGATCTGCTGGATACGGACGGCGCGACGCCAAGCCAATTGCTACGGGCTGAACCGGCGGATTGGCCGGTTGCTGCCGGTTGGCAGGGCTTGGTGGACGTTTTTTATTCTTCTGAAAAGGGGAGGGCGCTGCTGCAGTACTTGGCCGGTCGTCTAGAGGCTGGCGCTACGGTTTTTCCGCCGCAGCCCTTGCGCGCCTTGCTGCTGACCCCGCCCGAAGCGGTGCGTGTTGTGATTCTGGGGCAGGATCCGTACCACGGCCGCGGTCAGGCTGAGGGACTGGCTTTTTCTGTGGCACCCGGCGTGGCGCTCCCGCCTTCCTTGCGCAACATCTTCAAGGAACTGCTGCGCGATCTGGGTACGCCATTTCCCGAATTTCCCAAACCGGGTGGGAGTCTGGTGCGTTGGGCGGAGCGCGGTGTGTTGCTGCTCAACACCTGCCTCACGGTAGAAGAAGGCCAACCGGCAAGTCATGCCAACCGGGGCTGGGAAGTGTTGACCGAAGCGGTCATTCAGCACGTCTCACGCCACGCAAAACCGACCGTCTTCATGCTGTGGGGCGCGCATGCGCAGAGCAAGAAAAGCCTGATCGACGAGGCACGGCATCTGGTCCTGACGTCGAATCACCCCTCACCTTTGTCGGCTTTGCGCCCCCCGCTTCCCTTCATCGGAAATGCTCATTTTTCAAAAGCACGTGCTTGGCGTTATGAAAACAAATAAATTAGTGGCATAATCCGTGGTTCACCGAAGGAGAGGTGGCCGAGTGGTTAATGGCAGCAGACTGTAAATCTGCCCTCTTACGAGTACGCTGGTTCGAATCCAGCCCTCTCCACCAGTGACTAGTTGATTGTTAGAGCGCGTGCCCGGAGATGTGCGGGGTTCGTATAGTGGTAATACCTTAGCCTTCCAAGCTAAAGCGAGGAGTTCGATTCTCCTACCCCGCTCCACAATTAAACAGTTGCAATGGTGACGAATTTAGCCCTTTTGGCTCAGTGGTAGAGCACTCCCTTGGTAAGGGAGAGGTCGCGGGTCCGATTCCCGCAAAGGGCACCAATTTTCTATTGATGGTTTTATCTCGTAACTTTTCGGAGTCTGATAATGGGTAAAGAAAAATTCACACGTACCAAGCCTCACGTCAATGTGGGCACGATTGGCCACGTTGACCACGGCAAGACCACGCTGACTGCAGCCATCACCACCGTGCTGGCAGCCAAGTTCGGCGGCTCTGCCAAGGCCTACGACCAGATCGATGCGGCTCCCGAAGAAAAAGCACGCGGCATTACCATCAACACCGCACACGTTGAATACGAAACCGCTAACCGTCACTACGCTCACGTGGACTGCCCTGGACACGCTGACTATGTGAAGAACATGATCACCGGTGCTGCCCAGATGGACGGCGCTATCCTGGTTTGCTCCGCTGCTGACGGCCCCATGCCCCAGACCCGTGAGCACATCCTGCTGGCTCGCCAGGTGGGTGTTCCCTACAT
>ERZ1034363.589-NODE-589-length-24549-cov-4.876921_pt1 | contig 24549 bp, 19 predicted proteins | sample MGYA00520616_ERZ1034363 | MGnify/ENA primary metagenome ERZ1034363 (study PRJEB33736, sample SAMEA104284506) | Azolla filiculoides | biome: Urban; feature: Water surface; material: Ditch water | place: Netherlands | collected 2015-10-28 | depth 0-0.1 m ... | reverse complement strand
AGCTCTTGGGGTGCACGGCATCATTGGCTTCAGCAGCCTTGATGAGCGAGCGGATGGCTGTGGGCGCCGTGTAGAAAATGCTGCACTTGTGATCCTGGATCATCTTCCAGAAACGACCGGCATCGGGGTAAGTGGGCACGCCTTCGAACACGATTTCCGTGCCACCCAGGGCCAAGGGGCCATAGGTGATGTAGGTGTGGCCTGTGACCCAACCGATGTCGGCGGTACACCAGAACACGTCGTCGGCCTTCAGGTCGAAGGTCCACTTGGTGGTCAGTGCAGCGTGCAGCAGGTAACCGCCTGTGCTGTGCTGAACACCTTTTGGCTTGCCGGTGGAGCCGGAGGTGTACAGCAGGAACAGGGGATGCTCGGCTTCGACCCATTCTGGCTCGCACAGCAGGGACTGGCCCGCCACGACGTCGTCCATCCAGGTGTCACGGCCTTCAGTCATGGCAATGGCAGAGCCGCTGCGCTTGACGACCAGCACGTTCTTGACGGAGTCGCAACCGCCCAGGGTCAGCGCTTCGTCGACGATGGACTTTAGGGGCAGCAGCTTGCCGCCACGCACTTGGTGGTCGGCAGTGATCACAGCCACGGCGCCGGTGTCTTCAATGCGGTCGCGCAGCGACTGGGCCGAGAAGCCACCGAACACGATGGAGTGCGTTGCACCGATACGGGCACAAGCCTGCATCGAAGCAATGCCATCAATGGTCATTGGCATATAAATAATGACGCGATCACCCTTTTCTACGCCGAGTTCTTTCAGCGCATTGGCAATCTTCGAAACGCGAGCAAGCAGCTCTTTGTAGGTAACCTTGGTGACTTGACCATCGTCGGCTTCAAAAATCAAAGCAACTTTGTCGCCCAGGCCACGCTCAACCTGACGATCCAGACAGTTGTAGGAAGCATTCAGCTTGCCATCAACAAACCAGCCATAAGTAGGCGCATTCGATTCGTCCAGCGTCTTGGTAAACGGGGTCTGCCAGCTGAGGAGTTCCTTGGCGCGCTTGGCCCAGAAACCTTCGTAATCTTGTTCTGCTTCGGCACACAGAGCTTTGTACCCATCCATGCCTGACACAGCTGCATTCTTCACGAAATCCGCGGATGGTTGATAAACCTTCGACATGTTGCATCTCCTCGCTATTGTTAGATACTGCCTGGTTACACCGAAGTATTTACACGCCTCGGGCCGGCATTTAGGCACCGGTCCCTGCTTACCAGAGATCGGACCGTACGCTGGGTACGTCATCATTTAATGACCTAAGCCTTACACCCTGCTTACACGTTAAAGCCTTTGTTGACGCGGGTTTTGTGCGGCGTTGCACCATTTATTGATCCAGATCAAACCGTGCCAAACAATGCCGTTTTCATTACAATTCCAAAAGCGCATAATTGCGTGCTGTGTAACGCTTTCAACCCATTAACAGCCGTCCGGGAACTTAACATGACCGCTATCAAGCAAGAAGACTTTATCCAGTCGATCGCAGACGCCTTTCAGTACATCAGCTACTACCATCCGCTGGATTACATCAAGGCACTGGGTGAAGCTTACAAGCGCGAAGAAAGCCCGGCCGCCAAGGACGCTATTGCCCAGATTCTGACCAACTCGCGTATGGCTGCTGAAGGCCACCGCCCGATCTGTCAGGACACCGGCATTGCCGTCGTTTTCCTCAAAGTCGGTCAGAACCTGAAATGGGATGCCACCATGAGCGTCCAGGAAATGGTCAACGAAGGCGTTCGTCGCGCTTACCTGAACCCGGACAACAAACTACGTGCTTCCGTCCTGCTCGATCCGGCCGGCGCCCGCAAGAACTCCAAAGACAACACACCGGCTGTGGTGCACTACGAAATCGTCGAAGGCGACGAGCTGGAAGTGATCTGCGCCGCCAAGGGCGGTGGCTCGGAAAACAAAACCAAGTTCTACGCCCTCAACCCATCCGACTCGATCGTGGACTGGGTTCTGAAGACCGTACCAACCATGGGCGCTGGCTGGTGCCCGCCTGGCATTCTGGGCATCGGCATTGGCGGCACGCCAGAAAAAGCCATGCTGCTGGCCAAAGAATCGCTCATGGCCCCTTGTGATATCCACGAACTGCAAGCCAAAGCGTCTGAAGGCCACACCCTCACCCGCGTTGAAGAGCTGCGCCTCGAGCTGTACGAAAAGGTCAACGCCCTCGGCATTGGCGCTCAGGGTCTGGGCGGTTTGACCACCGAGCTCGACGTCAAGATTCTGGACTATCCAACCCACGCTGCTTCGCTACCAGTCGCCATGATTCCGAACTGTGCCGCCACGCGTCACGTGCACTTCCATCTGGACGGCTCGGGCCCTGCGCACCTGCCAACGCCTAAGGTAGAAGATTGGCCAGACGTCACCTGGGCTCCTGATGTGAAGAAAGCCAAGCGCGTCAACCTCGACACGCTGACCAAAGAAGAAGTGGCTTCGTGGCAACCAGGCGACATCCTGCTACTCAACGGCAAAATGCTGACAGGTCGCGATGCCGCCCACAAGCGCATTCAGGACATGCTGGCCCGTGGCGAGCAACTGCCGGTCGACTTCACCAATCGCGTTATTTACTACGTTGGCCCGGTTGACCCGGTACGTGATGAAGTCGTTGGTCCAGCAGGCCCAACCACCGCTACCCGCATGGATAAGTTCACCCGCATGATGCTGGAAAAAACCGGCCTCATCTCCATGGTGGGCAAGGCCGAACGTGGCCCCGTCGCCATTGAAGCCATTCGCGACAACAAGGCCGCTTATCTCATGGCCGTTGGCGGTGCTGCGTACCTCGTCTCCAAAGCCATCAAAGAAGCCAAGGTCGTTGGCTTTGCCGATCTGGGCATGGAAGCAATCTACGAGTTCACTGTCGAAGACATGCCAGTCACCGTAGCAGTGGACTCCTCTGGTACCTCAGTACACGAGACAGGCCCGAAAGAATGGCAAGTCAAGATCGGTAAAATTCCAGTTAAGTCGTAATCCGTATTAACAGGAACGTGCCCGAGTGCTGATCAGCCCTCGTCCCGTGATCGGCGTTTTTGACTCCGGTCTGGGTGGGCTGTCGGTACTCGGCGCACTGGCTGACATCTGCCCGGCGGCAGACCTGATTTACGCCGCCGATACGGCCCACGTACCTTATGGCAACAAGACCCCGGAACAGATTCGCGCCCGCGTGCTGGCCATGGGCCAGGCATTAATCAATGAAGGCTGCTCCACGCTCGTCGTCGCCTGTAATACGGCCACGGCCGAAGCCATTGAAGCTCTGCGGGGTGCCCATCCGAATATTCCGGTCGTTGGCGTTGAGCCCGGCATAAAACCAGCGGCGCTCAATACACAGAGCGGCAAAATCGCGGTGCTTGCTACCGTGGCAACCGCCAAAAGTCAGCGGCTAGCACAACTCATCGCACGCCATGCACCCCACAAGACCGTGCATGTTATTCCGTGCCATGGTTGGGCAACCGAAGTTGAAGCACTCAATCTGAACGCACCATCCATCATTCAGGACATCGAGCTGCATCTTTTGCCGCTCATTGATCAAGGTGTAGACCAAGTGGTACTGGGCTGCACACATTACGACTTTCTCACACCCACCATCAGCAAACTGATCAGCGGGAAGGCTCAACTTGTCGGTGTGGCCAGCGCTGTTGCTCGGCAGGCCTGCAAAGTTGCCAATGCCGATGCACTAAATGGCAAGGGCCGCATCCGACTCATGTCGACCATGAATCCGGTATGCCTCCCACATGCGCTGACATCGCTCGGTCTTGATCTGTTGCTTGAACGAACCCTGACACCCCCGCAGTCCCTTAAGGCAGACTGATCGTTCCAGAAATACAAACGGCCAGTCCGCAGACTGGCCGTTTTGTTTGAATCGACTACCGATTAACCGGCCGAAACCATCTTTTTGATGTTTTCGATGGTCGACGGATCATCAATGGTGGTCAGATCGCCTGGATCACGGCCTTCGGCCAGTGCTTGCAGCGAACGACGCAGCATCTTGCCCGAACGGGTCTTCGGCAGCGCGGTCACGAAGTAGACGCGACCCGGACGTGCAATCGCGCCCAGAATACCGTCCACGGTACCCATGACTTCTTTTTCCAACGCTTTAACCAGCTCGGGCGTAGCAACGCTGTCTGCGCTCTTCACCACGGCAAAGGCGATTGGCACTTGACCCTTGAGCTTGTCTTCGACACCGACCACAGCCACTTCGGCAATTGCCTTGTGGTTCTGGATCGCTTCTTCGATTTCACGGGTGCCAAGGCGGTGACCAGCAACGTTGATCACGTCATCGGTACGACCCAGGATGGTGAAATAACCATTTTCATCTTTGATGGCCCAGTCGTATGACGAGTAGACCAGCGGTTCTTTGAACAGGCTGAAGTAGGTGCTAACAAAGCGCTCGTCCTGACCCCATACCGTCGATAGACAGCCTGGTGGCATTGGTGGCACAACGGCAGCAATACCCTTCTCGTTCGGACCGCACTCGGTGCCGTCTTCATTGAAGATACGCAGATCGTAGCCATACACCGGGAACGATGGCGAACCGTACTTGATCGGGGTCTTTTCCACACCCGGTACGGCCGAAATCATCGGCCAACCGGTTTCAGTCTGCCAGTAGTTATCGATCACTGGCTTGTTCAGCTCGGACATGAACCACTCATGCGTTGGCTCATCCAGCGGCTCACCGGCCATGTAGATGTGCTTGAGGCTCGAAAGGTCGTGCTTCTTCATGTAAGCAGGATCCTGCTTCTTCAGCACGCGGGCAGCCGTCGGGGCAGAGAACATGACGTTCACTTTGTACTTCTCGACGATTTCCCACCAGATGGCCGGATCCGGACGCAGTGGTGTACCTTCATACACCACCGTAGCCATACCACCGATCAGCGGACCATAGACAATGTACGAGTGGCCGACAACCCAGCCGATATCCGAAGTCGAGAAGAAGGTTTCACCCTTATCACCCTGATAGATGTGCTTCATCGAAGCGGCCAGAGCAACCAGGTAACCACCGGTGTCACGCTGCACACCCTTCGGTTTGCCCGTGGTACCCGAGGTATACAGAATGTACGATGGATGCGACGACTCAACCCAGACACAAGGTACTTGAGCATCCATGTGCTGGGCACGCAGCGTTGCGTAATCCACATCACGGCCGTCTACACGTGGGAAACCCTTGTCCAGACCACGGTCAACGATGATCACTTTAGCTGGCGGGAACTCAGCCAGGCTCAGCGACTCATCCACGAGATGCTTGTACGGAACCGGTTTGCCGTTACGCATACCGGCATCAGCGGTTACCATGACTTTCGGCTTAGCATCATCGATACGGGTGGCTAGCGAACCAGCGGCAAAACCACCGAATACGACGGAGTGGATGGCACCAATACGCACCGTCGCCAGCATAGCGAAGATGGCTTCCGGAATCATCGGCATGTAAATCAGAACACGGTCACCCTCTTTGACATCCTGGCTTTGCAGGATGGCAGCCATACGTTCAACTTCACGCTGGAGCTCGGCCCAAGTGTAGATCCGCTCTTCGTTGGTTTCTGTGGATACAAAGATCAGTGCCCGGTCATTCGGACGCTCGGCGGCATGACGATCCACTGCGTTGTAGCAGAGGTTGGTCTTGCCGTTCACGAACCATTTAACAAATGGTGGGCGCGAAAAGTCACAAACCTGGGTAAACGGTTCCTTCCACTCAACTAGCTGTGCCTGCTCGGCCCAGAAATCGTCGCGGTTTTCGATGGAACGCTTATGAAAATCCTGATACTTGCCCATAGTTCCTCAGCCTCCTCTGGCTTACTTGTCATGATGCAGTAACGACTACATCTGTTTTTATGATAAAAACTTCCTGCCGCATCCTGAATGGTGTCAGGCTGGTCATCATCGCCGATTTGAAAAAGGCGATGGTTTTACAGGTCAGACGCCATAATTACGCCTGTACCCTTACACGAAGCTGACCATTAGACTGCCATGACCCAATCAACGCATCAAGCCCCCGTTTCCCAGAGTCAAATTGCTGCGGTTGCACAATTAGGCCAGCAGATCTGGCTGGATACATTATCGCGTCAGCTGGTTGAAAGCGGCACGCTGGCCGACTGGATTAACAACGATGCGGTGGCTGGTCTGACCTCCAACCCAGCCATCTTTCACCAGGCGCTGAGCAAGGATTCTGCGTACCAACCGGCCATTGCCGCTGCCCGCAGCGTTGAGCCCAACCCGGAAATCCGTTTCGAAAACGTCGTACTGCCAGACATACAGGCTGCCTGCGATCTGTTTTTGCCGCTCTGGGAAAAAACCGCTGGGCAACAGGGCTATGTCAGTTTCGAAGTGTCGCCCACCCTGGCGCACGATGCCAAAGGCACCACGGCCGCTGCCATACGTTTGTGGCACACGATTAACCGGCCTAATGCCATGATCAAGATTCCGGCCACGGCGGCCGGTTGCCAAGCCATCAGCGACGTGATCGCCCAAGGCATCAACGTTAATGTGACCCTAATTTTTTCTTTAGAGCAGCTCGAAGCGGTTCAGGCCGCGCACGAAGCCGGTTTACGCCGCTGGGTCGCACACTGTCAGCAGCAAAGCACCCCGGAGCGTATTGGCGATGTAGCCTCGGTGGCCAGTTTCTTTGTCAGCCGTACCGACAACACGCTGGATTCCAAACTGCCGGAAAGCCTGCAAGGCAAGACGGCCATCGCACTCTGTAAAACGGCTTACGAACAATGGCAAGAATCTCAGTCTGGCACGCAGGCTGATCTGAGGGCGCTCGGCGCCAAACCCCAGTGGTTACTCTGGGCCTCAACCTCGGTCAAAAACCCAGCCTACCGCGATACGCTCTATGTCGAAGCGTTAATTGGGTCGGAAACCGTGAACACGGTACCTGATGCCACGCTCATGGCTTTCCGTGACCATGGCGTTGCGCAAGAGACACTTACTCAGGATGTGGCCGCAGCACAGGAGCAACTTATTGCGCTTCAAGGGCTGGGCATTGATCTGGAACAAATTGGGCAAGACCTGCAAACGGCTGGCCTGAGCCAGTTCGAAAAAGCTTACGCCGACCTGCTGACACTGGTTTAAACCTTGCGCTTACTTTCGCGCCGGAGTTTAGGTAATGGGCGGCAAGCCATGGCGTTGCCGCGCCCGATTGCAGGCCTCATCAACAATACCCAGCGCCGCCCAGGGATTGAACTCGTGGCAGGGGGAGGGTCTATCGGCATAAATGCTGCACCCCACCCGCTGTCCGATCTCTCCGGTCAAAGCAACACAGCGCGGGGATGCCTCATCGGTACCCTTCATCCGCATCAGCTTGGGGGTGAGTTCGATGGCCATCTCCACAGGCACACCGACACTCTGCGCGGTCTTGGCCAGTTCGGAAGGATGGAAGTCCACACGATACGCAGCACAGCAAGCGCCGCAACCTTCACATACGGAAGGCGATGACATGTCGACCGCTTCAGTCATAGCGCAACCGCCCCGATTGGTACTGGACACCAATGTGGTGATGGATCTGTTTCATTTCCAGGCACCGCCGCTCGCTCTGCTGGCGCAAGCCATTAGTAATGGTCGCGTTATCTGCCTGGCCAATGAGCGAACGCTGGCTGAGCTGGAACGGGTAACGGGTTACCCGCAATTTCGCCTCGACGAAGCCGGCCGCAAGAATCTGCTGCAGCGCTATCGGGCGCACCTGACGGTGCTGCCACTGCCAGCTGCAGATAGCCCTGCTTTGCCGGCCCTGCCTAAATGCCGCGACCCGGATGACCAGATGTTTCTGGAGCTGGCGCAATACGCCAAAGCCGACCTGCTGATCAGCCGGGATAACCTGGTGCTGAAGCTGGCACGGGCGCGCCAACGCCCCTGTCCCTTTGCCATCTTGCCGCCAGATGCTGCCTTGATTCATTTGTTTGCTAACGACGACTCAGGCAATACGCCGACGGAAAACTAGTTTGGTTTCGGTCGAGGCAGCAGGCACATAGCCGTAACCTTCGGCATCAAACTTCTGCAGATCCGCAGGCGTTTTCCAGCCGCCTTCTGCCGCAGCGCGCACAAACAAACCCCGGGCGCGTTTGGCATAAAAACTAATAATCTTGAATTTGCCATCTTTGAAGTCCTCAAAGACGCAGTCAATCACCGGTATGCCCGCTTTTTCAACGGCCTTGCGGTCCACCGATTTGAAATACTCATCCGATGCCGTGTTAATCAATGGGCCACCCGCTGCTTTGAGATCAGCGAGAACAGTTGCCGTATTGCTCTCGCGCCACCAGGCATAAAGATCCTTGCCTGCCGGGTTAGCCAACTTAGCCCCCATTTCCAGCCGATAAGGGCGCATCAGATCAAGCGGACGCAATACCCCATAAAGGCCAGACAACACACGCACATGATCCTGCACGTAGGCTAATTGCTTCGTCTTCAAAGTAGGCGCGTCCAGCCCTTCATAGACATCACCGTTAAACGCCAGGATGGCCTGTTTTGCTTCTGGCTGTTCATGTTTGGGTGACCAATCCGCGTAACGCGTCACATTCAGCACAGAAAGCTTATCGCTCAGCGACATCAATTCAGCAATCTGGGCAGGCGACTGTTTGCGCAAAATATCGATGAGCGGTGCCGATTTATCCAGAAAACGCGGCTGGGTCTGCGGGATATCGGCAGAAACAGGTTCGAAATCAAGCGATTTGGCAGGCGACAGTAAAAACAGCATCGGTTTCTTTCGTAAAACAGGGCTAGGGCAAATTATGGCACCAAACTGTTTCTTTCCCAGCTAACCGCCACAGCACCCAGGCTTGGTAAAATGCGGGGATGAAACGCCCCCCTTATGGTTCCCGCCCCCGATTGTCCCGAGAAATGGCGCAGCTTAGCTGGCTCGCCACCGGACTCGCCCAGGCCGGCAGCCGTATCGAGCGCACCCACTGGCACGCGCGATTGCAAAGTCTGGTAGCGCAATTGCTGTCGGCCGGAGACGATGAGGCACTCAATACTGTGCTCACCCGCCTCAGCGAAGGAGAGCCCATTGCGCACGATGCGCTGATGGACACCATTGAGTCTGCTGTTGAATCCACGACCATCACCATTGCCAATGAATCTCGCGATGTACTGCTCATCGCTTGCCCGCTGCTGGCCTGGTCCCGCTATGCCATTCCAGCGCCGGCAATTTCTGCCAGAGACCAGGCCGCTCTCGCCGATGCCTTGAAAACGACGGTGCTCACCCGCCATGCCGAGGTAGCACTCTTAGGCATGCTGGTTGGCCCGGATCAGATTCCTCGTGAATTCACCCAATTGGCACAACTCACCCGCAACCTGGCTGAATCATTGAGCACCGGCAAAGCCGCCCCGCTGCATGCCCAGGCTACGGAAGAAACCAACCGCTTTCTGTCTGATACCCGTTACCTGATTGCTGCCGTTTCGGTACCCCACGGTGAAGCCATTTTCCGCTGGCAGGAAGCACGCACAGCCCATAGTTCATTGCAACTTAATGAACGTGGTGAAATCGCCCAGGTGTGGTCTGCACAAACCCTGAAGATTCTCGAACCCCTCCTGGCTGGCTGTCGCATTACCATGCTGCTGCCAGAAGCTTTTCATGCAGCGTGTGCAGCGGCGGACCGTGCCTCTCGCCCGCACTCTATCGAGGCCTGCGTCCGCTTCTTATCCGAAGCGATTGATCTGCCACCGGAAAAACAGCGTGCAGTGATTGGCCCTTTCTACGCACAGCGCCTGGAAGAGTACCGGATCGGACTAGGCCCACGTAATAACGATGAGCTTTATCACGGCGTGGTCTGGCCATTGCTGGGCATTGAAGATGAGCAAGGCGACATGCCCGCAGAAATCGAACAGGTACTACGCACACTAGGCGTGACGGATATCGTGTCGCATGATCATCGCTTCCCCATGGAATACTGCGACGATTGTGGCTCACCAATGTATGCCAATGCCGATGGCGAGCTGGCCCATCTGGAGATGCCTGAGTCTGTAGCAACGCAACCGAGCATCCTGCACTGATATGCCAGCCAATAACGACTGGCTGAATAGAAGCCTTGCCGCTGTCTGGCACCCTTGTACGCAAATGAAGCACCATCCGGCGCTACCACTGGTGCCGGTCGCCCGTGCCGAAGGGGTTTGGCTGGAAGACTTTGAAGGCAAGCGTTACCTCGATGGCATTAGCTCCTGGTGGGTGAATCTGTTCGGTCACGGTAACCCGCGCATCAATGCAGCGATTACCGATCAGCTCAGCAAACTGGAACACGTGATGCTGGCTGGGTTTACACACCAGCCCGCCATTGAGCTTGCCGAGCGCCTCTCGGCTAAAACCGATGGTGTACTGGGGCATGCTTTCTTTGCCTCAGATGGTGCTAGCGCAACAGAAATTGCTCTCAAGATGTCGTTCCATGCCTGGCAAAACAGCGGGCAAAATCAGAAACGCGAATTTGTCTGCCTGGAAGGCAGCTATCACGGCGAAACCGTTGGCGCACTCTCGGTCACTGATATCGCGCTATTCCGGGATGCCTACGCACCACTGATTCGCAACGAACACGTTCATCTGGCCCCTTCACCTGATGCCCGCCAGGCGCAGCCCGGTGAAAGTGCTGAGGATGTGGCCAACCGTGCCGCCGACGCCTTAGAAAAACTATTTGTCGCCCGTGAAGGCAAAATTGCCGCTTTGATTATCGAGCCACTGGTTCAATGTGCCACCGGCATGGCGATGCATCATCCACGTTATCTGCAACGTGTACGGGCTCTATGCGATCAATATCACGCGCACCTCATCTGCGATGAGATTGCCGTGGGCTTTGGCCGTACCGGCACCTTCTTTGCACACGAGCAGGCGGATATTCGCCCCGATCTCCTCTGCCTCTCCAAAGGTATTACGGGTGGCTATCTCCCCCTGTCCGTTGTTTTAAGCAGCGACACGATTTATCAGGCCTTCTGGGATGACGATGTCCGACGTGGCTTCCTGCACTCGCACTCGTACACAGGCAATCCACTGGCGTGCCGTGCGGCACTGGCTACACTGGATATTTTCGACACCGAAAATATTCTCGAAAAGAATCGCCAGCTAAGCGCTGTGATCACTACAGCACTGCAACCGCTGGCAACGCATCCTGCCGTCCGGCATTTCCGCAACACCGGCATGATCTGGGCCATGGATATCGAAACATCGCTGCCGGACTTCAGCCGTCGCTACTTTGCGGCAGCAATGGAACGTGGTGTTCTCGTACGGCCGATTGGCAACACGGTATATCTAATGCCACCTTATGTGCTGAGTGAAGCAGATGCCAAATGGCTGGCCACGCAAATGCTGTCTGCACTTAATGCAACACTGGCCTAACGCGCATGAAACCGAGTGAACTCTCAACGGCACTGGCCAAGCTCGAAGCAGACTTCCTGAAAAGGGAACGCAAGACGCCCGAGAATCCCTGTGGCCCGGAGATGCAGCTGAACGGGCGCAAACTCATTGCCTTTGCCAGCAACGATTATCTAGGTCTGGCAAATGATGACGCTCTCAAAAAGGGCGCCAACGAAGCCATCGCGCAATGGGGTGTCGGCGCCGGTGCATCGCAGCTTGTGAGTGGCCGACTCGGTATATTCGCCACCCTGGAACAAGCCTGCGCTGATTTCGCACAGCGCGAAGCAGCACTTTATTTTCCATCCGGCTTCCTGGCCAATCTGGGTGTACTGACATCGCTCGCCGATCGGCATGATGTGATTTTTGCAGACCGCACCAACCATGCATCACTGATTGACGGTGCCCTACTCTCCCGTGCACAACACATTCGCTATCAACATGCTAATGCCGGAGATCTGGCGGCCAAATTAGCCAACACTCCCGTTAGCGCAGACAGTACCCGACTGATCGTTACCGATAGCGTCTTCAGCATGGATGGTGACGAAGCCCCGTTACAGGCGTTGCTTGATCTCGCCCTTCAATATGACGCGTGGCTCATCGTTGACGATGCGCACGGTCTTGGCGTGCTCGGCCCTCAAGGCCGTGGCAGCATTGCCGATGCCCAGCTACCCGCCCACCCCAACCTGGTCATGATCGGCACGCTTGGCAAAGCCGCTGGCGTATCCGGTGCGTTTGTCGCAGGCAGCAAAGATCTGGTTGAGTGGCTGATTCAAAAAGCACGTTCTTACATTTACACCACAGGTGCCAGCCCAATGGTTGCCGGCGCACTACTGGCCTCGCTACAACGAATGCTTGAAGGCGATGATCTGCGTGCCCGTTTAAATGCCAACATCACGGCATTTCGGTCAGGCATCGCTGCGCTGAACTTACCGCACACGTTGCTCCCCTCGCGCACGGGGATTCAAGCCCTGGTAGTCGGCGACAATGAAGCCGCAGTAAAACTCTCTGCCCGCTTGCTAGAGCAAGGTTACTGGGTGCCAGCCATTCGCCCACCCACTGTGCCTGCAGGCACGGCAAGACTGCGTATCTCACTATCTGCCGCGCATACGCCCGCGCATATAAAAGGTCTGCTGGCAGCAATCGGAGCGGCCCAATAATGCCGACAACAACGCCGATGGCGCTACTGCATGGCTGGGGTTTTCTGCCCGGCATCTGGCATCCCGTGATTGAACAGCTCGAACAACAAGGGCTAAATACAACCGTCACAGCACCAGCGCTGCCGCTCAGCGGCAACATTTCCCAACTCACTGCGATTGAATCTCTGTTCGATACGTTGCCGGATACCGCCCACCTCGTTGGCTGGTCGCTGGGCGGTGAGCTTGCTCTGGCCTACACACTCTGTTTCCCTGAACGGGTGCGTTCACTCACACTAATCAGTAGCACCCCCTGCTTTATGCAACGTCCGGCTTGGGAACTGGGCCAACCCGCCACGCTACTGGACGATTTCGATCAGCGCCTCATTGAAAGCCCGACTGCACTATTGAAGCGCTTCTCTACGCTGATTCGCTATGGTGATAACACGGCCATGCGCGACCGAAGACTGTCGGAACAACTGCAACAGTACGCAGAGCCAGACGCAGAACGTTTAACATCCGGCCTTAAATTCCTGCGCACGATTGACCTGCGCGCCGCCTGCACGCCACAGGCTGATCTGCCCCCCATCTCACTGATCCACGGATCGGCCGATGGTGTGGTGCCTCTCGCCGCTGCAGAATGGTTATCGAACGAACTCAAGGCCAAGTTAACGATCTTTGATCATGCAAGCCATGCCTTACCGTTAACCCATGCCGGGCAGATAGCTGCCAACCTGGTCCACAACCTATGAGTCAGGTTCGCCAAAGCTTTAATCGTGCCGCATCGTCTTACGACGCCGTAGGCACCTTGCAGCATCAGGTTGCAAGAGCACTTAGTACATTAGTTTCCCAGACATTACCCGTAACCTTGAGCGGTAACCTGCTTGATGCAGGTTCTGGCACCGGCTATTGCCTAGAAGACTTACGAAACTGTTTTAACGATGCCCGTTTTATAGCCGTCGACTTTGCCGAACGGATGCTGCAATCGATCCCTGAGCACCCAGAGACACTTCGCGTTAGCGCCGATCTTCAAACACTCCCTATCGCATCCGGCACTATCAACGCCTATCTTTCCAGCCTTGCCTGGCAATGGTGTGATCCTGCTCTCGCATCAGATGAAGCGGCTCGTGTACTCAAGCCCAAGGGCGCGTTCTTTTTGGCAACGCTGACGCAAGGAACCTTCCGGGAATTAGCGCAATGCCTGCAAGTCTGTAACCTAACCCCTACCGATCACCTGCTGCACTGTTTGCCGGCACACCAGATTCAATCGGCCATTGAAGCAGCCGGTCTGGAGGTTGTCGATATCTTGGCAACACCGATCACGACCTGGCACGCAGACTTCAAAGCCCTACGCCGTTCAATTCGCGGGGTTGGCGCCAACCATTTGCCAGCGCAGATAGCTCCTGCCATGAATCGCAAAACGCGTACGCAGCTCATTGAAGCCTACGAGGGTTTACGCACGCCACAAGGTTTACCGCTAAGCTATGAAGTCCTGATGATTCATGCCCGCAAACACTAAACAACCCTCTATGGCTCAAGCATTTTTTATTACCGGCACCGATACCGAAATTGGTAAAACGCATGCCACCTGTGCCTTACTGGCCGCAGCCAATAGCCAGGGTTTGCGTGCCGTTGCGTTAAAGCCGGTGGCCGCCGGCATTGATGCAACCGGACGTAATGATGATGTCGTTCGCCTTATGGCTGCCAGTAACGTCGCACTACCCGAACGCATGGTGAACCCGTGGTTGCTCCGGGAACCGCTCTCGCCACATATCGCTGCACGCCTGGCTGGGGTAGAAATTACCATCGAACCGATCACACAAAGTTTTAGTGCCGCACAGGCCGTTGCTGATCTAGTTCTGGTTGAGGGCGTTGGGGGGCTGTATGCACCCCTCTCTGAAACACTGACCCAACCGGACCTGATCAAGGCACTCAATATTCCAGTGATCCTGGTCGTTGGTTTACGTCTGGGTTGTCTCAACCATGCCCTACTGACGGCTGATGCTATCGCTCGCCATGGCTTGCGCTTCGCCGGTTGGATCGGCAACTGCATCGATCCGGCATTCCAGGCGCTAGAGGACAACATCCGTACACTTGAAACCGGTTTAAAGGCACCATGCCTAGGCGTCTTGCCTTACGCCACAACTGCCGATGCCTCACTTGCCAGTCGGCTCACTCTCCCGCAATAATTCGCCCATGAAAATTCTTTTTGATCTGCTGCCCATCCTGCTGTTCTTTATTGCCTTCAAAGTCTCTGGCATTTACGTTGCCACAGGCGTTGCCATTGTTGCCACAGCGGCGCTCATCGGCTGGACCTGGCTTAAAACGCGCAAGGTAGACCCGATGCAATGGGTCAGCCTGGGGCTGATCGTTGTCTTTGGTGGTGCCACCATCTGGTTGCAGGACGAAACCTTCATCAAATGGAAACCGACCATTCTGTACTGGCTCTTTGCCATCGTCTTTCTGGTATCCAATCAGTTCATGAAAAAAAATCTGGTGCGTTCCATGATGGGACATCAGGTCGATCTTCCGCCTGCCATGTGGTCGCGCCTGAATACCCTATGGATTGGCTTCTTTGCCATCATGGGTGGCCTGAATCTGGCCGTCGCCTACAACTTTGATACCGATACCTGGGTTAGCTTCAAACTCTTCGGCGGCATGGGCCTCATGCTGCTCTTTGTATTAGCTCAAGGCCTCTATATGGCCAAACACCTCCCCAAGGAAGGAACGCACTAATGCTTTATCTGATCGTTGGTGAAGACACCCCAAACTCGCTGGAAAAGCGTCTTTCTGTCCGCCCGGAACACGTGGCCCGTCTACAGGCGCTGCAAGCCGAAGGTCGTTTGGTACTGGCCGGCCCTTTCCCTGCGGTTGATTCGCCAGATCCCGGCCCGGCCGGATTTACGGGTAGTGCCATTATTGCCGAATTTGCTTCACTGGCTGACGCACAAACCTGGGCTAATGCTGATCCTTATGTGGCGGCTGGCGTATACGGCAACGTGGTCGTCCGACCATTCAAAAAGGTACTGCCAGCCTAAAGCGTTTTACCCTTTTTAAACGCGCTTAAGCACCTCTTAAGAAGTGCAAAAAGACTAGCCAAGAAAGCTATCACGCTTTATGCTGCTCAAACAGATACCACCTCAATCAGGCGGTATTCAATGACTTTAGGAATAAAAATGAATCTGAAAGCATTACGCAAGTCGTCACTCGTTTCTACCCTGATTGCTGCCTCAATTCTGTCGGCAGCAGCTGTACAAGCTGCCCCAGCAGCTGTCGCCACGGTCAACGGCACAGCTATCCCACAATCGCTGGCCAATCTGCTGGTGAGTGAACGTGTTGCACAAGGCACAAAAGACACACCAGAACTGCGTAACGCAGTTCGTGAAGAACTGATCCAACGCGAACTGATTCTGCAAGATGCTAAGAAGGCCGGTATCGGTTCACAAGCAGACATCCAGGCTGCTATGAAGCTGGCCGAGCAAAATGTACTGATCCGTGCCTATATGGCCAACTTTGCACAGAAACATCCGGTTTCGGATGAACAGCTGAAGCAGGCTTATGCGCAGATCAATGCCGGCATGGGTAAAGAAGAGTTCAAGACCCGTCACATTCTGGTACCGAGTGAAGCTCAAGCCAAAACCGTCATCAGCAAGTTGAATTCAGGTGACAGCTTCGAATCACTGGCAAAACAGAACTCAACGGATCCCGGCTCTAAAGATAACGGCGGCGATCTGGGTTGGGCTGCACCAAGCAACTTCGTGAAGCCTTTCGGAGATGCCATGACCAAACTGGGCAAGGGTAAATACACCACCGAACCTGTGAAGTCGGATTTTGGCTGGCACGTGATTCTGGTTGAAGATCGTCGCCCACTGACCCCGCCACCGTTTGACCAGGTCAAGGGTCAACTGGCTCAAGCGATTCAGGAACAAGAGTTCCAGCAGCAAATCGCCAAGCAACGCCAGAGCGCCAAGATTCAATAATCTGACGCAGTGCTCAAACAAAACGGGAGGCCTAGGCCTCCCGTTTTTATTTAGGCTACGTACAACATCAGCCCAGGGATTTACGTGCGTTGCGGAACATACGCAGCCATGGGCCATCTTCGCCCCAGACTTCGCCAAACTGGCCCGGATACCACGACATCTGTAGCGTACGGAACGTACGTTCTGGATGGGGCATCATCACCGTGAATCGACCATCCGGTGTGGTCACACCAGCAACACCCTGCGGCGAACCATTCGGGTTAAACGGATAACGCTCGGTGGCTGCACCCTGGCTATCGATATAACGCAAGGCTACCGGCACCTTCGCCAGATCGTCCGCTTTGGCAAACTTAGCGCGACCTTCACCATGCGACACGATCACCGGCAGCTTGCTACCGTGCATACCGGCCATAAACAACGATGGCGAATTCGGCACTTCTGCCATTACCAGACGTGCTTCAAACTGCTCGCTCAGGTTGCGTACAAAACGTGGCCAATGATCGGCACCCGGGATCAGATCCTGCAAGGTACTCATCATCTGGCAGCCATTACAGACACCCAGTGCAAAGCTGTCGCCGCGTTGGAAGAATGCAGAAAAGCCTTCGCGCAGACGTTCGTTAAACAGAATCGTACGTGCCCAACCCTGGCCAGCACCCAGCACGTCACCGTACGAGAAGCCACCGCAGGCAGCCAGGCCGGCAAACTTATCCAGCGTGACACGGCCGGTGAGCAAATCGCTCATGTGCACATCAACAGCGGTGAAGCCGGCACGATCAAATGCCGCGGCCATTTCTACCTGGCCGTTAACACCCTGCTCACGCAGAATGGCCACACGTGGGCGGGCGCCACTATTAACAAACGGTACCGCTACATTTTCTGATGGATCAAAGGATAGTGCTGCAAAAAGACCACGATCTGTGGTGTCCATAATGCGGTCGTATTCAGCTTGTGCACACGCCGGATTATCACGTAGCGACTGGATACGGAACGATGTTTCCGACCAGGCGCGCTGTAGTTCAATGCGTGGCTCGGCAAAGGCCGTTTTGCCCAGATGCGACACACGGATCTCGTCGGTCTGATTCGGATAGCCAACCACTTCCGAGTAACGCGACAAGCCATGAGTACGCAGTCGTGCCATCACCGCTTCACGATCACTGCGACGCACCTGAATCAGCGCACCAAGCTCTTCACTGAACAGTACGCGGAGCAGTTTCTCGTTACGACGGCCTTGCAGAATGCCCGGCTTCTTGTCGTAATCGACATCCTGATCCATTGGATCAACACAGAGGATATCGGCATTGATCGTAACGCCACAACGTGAAGCAAATGCCATTTCTGCAGCAGCGGCAAAAAGGCCACCATCTGAACGATCGTGATAGGCCAGCAGCAAACCATCTTCATTCAGTGACTGCACAGCCGCGTAGAACGCCTTGAGTTGCTGCGGATCATCGACATCCGGTGCATCATCACCGGTGGCATCGAATACCTGCGCCAACGCAGAACCGCCTAAACGGTTCTTACCATTACCCAGATCAATCAGAATCAGTTCACTATCCGCTTCGTCGCGGTTCAGTTCTGGCGTCAATGTCTTAGCAATATCAGGTACGCGGGCAAAAGCAGTAACGATCAACGACAACGGCGATACCACTTCTTGCGATTTGCCGTTCTCATCCCAACGCGTGCGCATCGAGAGTGAATCCTTACCTACAGGAATGGCCACATCAATCGCCTGGCACAATTCGGACACGGCTTTTACGGTATCGAACAAACGGGCATCTTCACCCGGCGCACCGGCAGCGGCCATCCAGTTAGCAGACAGCTTGATATCAGCCATGCTGCTCACGCGCGCAGCTGCCAGATTGGTCAGCGCTTCACCGACAGCCATACGACCCGATGCCGGTGCGTCCAGCACAGCGACCGGTGTGCGCTCACCCATGGCGTAGGCTTCGCCCAGGCGGGTGTTGTAACCCATCGCCGTGACAGCCACGTCGGCCACTGGTACTTGCCATGGACCGACCATCTGATCACGGGCGGTTAAACCACCCACGCTACGGTCACCGATGGTGATGAGGAATGATTTGTCCGCAACGGATGGCAAACGCATCACGCGATACGCCGCTTCTTTCAATTCAATGGCATCTGCATCCAGTGCAGCAGCCTGCTCTGCCGTATGGGTCACATCACGCGTCATGCGTGGCGGTTTACCCAACAAGGCATGCATCGACATATCCACAGCGTGGTTGTTGAACAGGCTATCGCTGACAATCAGCTGGCCTTCAACCGTTGCCGTACCGACCACAGCAAACGGGCAACGTTCGCGCTCGCATAGTGCTGCAAAACGTTCGATATCTTTGGCAGCAATGGCCAGCACATAGCGCTCTTGCGCTTCGTTACACCACAGTTCTGCCGGGCTCATGCCCGGGTCTTCACTCTGAATGGCACGCAACTCAAAGCGGGCACCAACGCCGCCCGAATGCGCCAGTTCCGGCATGGCATTCGATAGGCCGCCCGCACCCACGTCATGGGCTGAAAGAATCGGATTATCTGCACCCATCTGCCAGCAGCGATCAATCACTTCCTGTGCGCGGCGTTCGATTTCCGGATTACCCCGTTGTACCGATGCAAAATCCAGATCGGCCTGGTTACTACCAGAGGCCATGGACGAAGCAGCACCACCGCCCAGACCAATCAACATACCGGGGCCACCCAGCTGCACAAATAGCGTGCCCGGCTCGAAGCTTTCCTGCTTGAAAGACTGACCCGCCTGAATAGAACCCACGCCACCAGCAATCATGATGGGCTTGTGATAACCGTGAACGGTATCACCCACCACTTGCTCATACGTGCGGAAGTAACCGGCCAGATTCGGACGGCCAAATTCGTTGTTAAATGCCGCGGCGCCAATCGGGCCTTCGATCATGATGTCCAGCGCGCTGGCGATACGATCCGGCTTGCTGGCCGGGCGCTCCCAGGGTTGCTTGGCATCCGGCAGATTCAGATTCGATACGGTAAAGCCACAGAGGCCGGCCTTAGGTTTAGAACCACGACCGGTAGCGCCTTCATCACGAATCTCACCACCCGAACCCGTGGCTGCGCCCGGGAATGGCGAAATGGCGGTTGGGTGATTGTGTGTTTCTACCTTGGCCAGATAGTGCGTCAATTCATTGTTAAATGCATAAGTGCCATCAGCGGCTGGATAGAAGCGCTCGACCTCGGCACCTTCCATGATGGCGGCGTTATCCGAATAGGCAACGATCGTGCCCTGTGGCGTTTTATTATGCGTATCGCGAATCATGCCGAACAGTGACTTGGCTTCAGTCACGCCATCGATAATCCAGTCGGCATTAAAAATCTTATGGCGGCAGTGCTCTGAGTTGGCCTGCGCAAACATCATCAGTTCCACATCGGTCGGGTTGCGCCCGGCTTCTGTAAAGATGTTCATCAGGTATTCGACTTCATCATCCGACAGGGCCAGACCCATGTCGCGATTAGCGGCTTCTAACGCCGGACGACCACCCGACAACACATCTACGGTTGCCAGAGGGCGTGGGGCAACATGGTCAAACAGCGCATGCGCAGCTTGCACACTATCAAGCACCGTCTCGATCATGCGGTCATGCAACAGCGCTGCCAGCGCAGCACGCTCAGCGGCCGAAGAGCTCTTCTTGCCAGCGACTGGCTGAAAGCGAATGACGCGTTCAACACGGACCACATTAGCCAAACCACAGTGACGCAGAATATCGGTGGCCTTGGATGACCAGGGAGAAATCGTCCCCAGACGTGGCGCAACAATAAACGCCCCCGACAGGTCTTCTGCTGCGCCGGTTGCTTCCAGCACGGCATTGAGGCGATCTGTTTCAGAAACATCCAGCGGCGCCGACAGTTCGACCAGATAGAGGTAATCACTCTCGACCCCGGTAATTGCCGGCCAGGCCGTCTTCAGTTTTTCCAGCAAACGTTGGGTGCGGAATTCGGAAAGTGCGGCAGCACCACGGAGAGCAATCACAGACGACATGAGCAAGACCCAGATAACCGGTGAACGCTGAAAAAATGGCCTCGTACTGCTAGGCCGCCAACGCGCCACCAAAGAGACTAAAAAGAAGGTTGAATTATAGCGGAGAGCCCCCTGCGGCAGGATAAAATAAGGCTTTATCACTGACCGGCGGCAAAACCGTGGATTCAGCCCAATTGCACCCTTTTGAATCAAATCCAGGCCTTGTGCACACCCGTTTGCTAACCATTCAGGGCATCCGGGCAGTTGAAAGCGCCTTTCAGGCTCAAAACCCCGGCCAATCCCTCATGGCACGCGCCGGAGCAGCCGCTGCACAATGGGTACGCGAACTCACCGGTGACCGGCCGGATCCGATTATGGTTCTGGTAGGCCCAGGCAATAATGGGGGCGACGCCCTGGTTTGCGCACGTGAGCTTATGGCACTGGGCTATGGTTGTATCTGCGTCGGCCAACCAGCCACCGAACGCACCCCTATCGATGCCAAAGCCGCTCACGCCGCTTTTATTGCTGCTGGCGGCGTATTGCATGCGGACATCCCCGAAACCACCGGTTACCGCTTCAGCCTGATTATTGATGGACTCTTTGGAATTGGCCTGAACCAGCCCATAGCTGCACCCTATGCAGCCTGGCTAGAGACTGCTAACACGCTTAGCCTGCTGGATGACATCCCGCTACTGGCACTAGACATTGCCTCCGGTGTCAACAGCGACACAGGCTACGCGCAGGAACTCTGCATCACTGCCACGCATACCCTCACCTTTATTGCCGACAAACCCGGCTTATTCACTGGAGATGGCCCAGACCATAGCGGTGACGTACAGGTCTGCACGCTGGATATCGACCCTGCCTTGCTGTTAGTTGCCCACGATGATGATGCGGGCAATCTCAATGACCCCAACCTCTGGGCAGACGATCTACCGCAACGTGCACTTAATGCCAATAAAGGCGATGCGGGCAGTGCTGGTTTGCTTGGTGGATCGCCGTCAATGACTGGCGCCCTTATTCTTGCCGCCCGCAGCGCCCTGCATAGCGGTGCCGGACGCGTTTATGCCGCGGCTTTGGGTAATGCACAAACGGGTGCGCCCACGCTGGACCTGTTGCAACCGGAAATCATGTTCCGCGATCCGGCCGCACTGCGCGAAGCCCCCCTCACCGCACTTGGCGTTGGGCCGGGGCTTGGCCGGTCCGACGTATCGCGCGCGGTACTCGCCAGCGCGCTGGATTTTGAAGGGCCTCTCGTACTGGATGCTGATGCCCTCGTACTCTTGCCTGGTCTGATTGACGCGGTGACAGAACGCCATGCACCTACCCTGCTCACACCACACCCCGGTGAAGCAGCGGCATTACTGGATACGGATATTCCTGCCATTGAGTCAGACCGCATTAAAGCAGCACGGGACATTGCGGCCAAATACCATGCCACAGTCGTACTCAAAGGCTGCGGCAGTATCATTGCCACACCCGATGGCCGTTGGTGGATTAACACCACTGGCAACCCCGGCATGGCCACCGCCGGCATGGGCGATGTACTGACCGGCATTGCTACAGCACTACTGGCACAAGGCATGGCCGCCGAGCAGGCACTTTGTGCTGCCGTCTGGTTACATGGTGCTGCGGGCGATGTCTGTGTCGAATCTGGCGAAGGTCCATTGGGTCTCACCGCCAGCGAAGTCATTCTGGCTGCCCGTACTTTATTGAACTCCCTGATCTGATATGACTATTCCAGACTTCCCCATAGCGCTTGACCCGGAAATCGCCCGCAACGTTAGCGCCGCCCTCACCGAAGATATCGGTGCCGGCGATCTCACCGCAGAGTTGGTGCCTGCTGGCAACAGCAGCATTGCAACGGTGATCGTGCGTGAACCCGCCGTCATTTGCGGCATCCCCTGGTTTAACCGTTGCTTTGCCGAGATTGATGCCAGCATCCAGATCAACTGGCTGGTCAAAGAAGGTGATCATGTCGGGCCAGATACCCTGCTCTGTGAAATTCACGGCAAATCGCGTGCCCTGCTTTCGGGCGAACGTGCCGCCCTGAACTTTCTGCAACTACTCTCTGGCGTAGCGACCCGGGCCGCTACTTTTGTAGAAACGGTCGCCGGTACAAAAGCACAGATCGTCGACACCCGTAAAACCATTCCCGGCCTACGTTTCGCACAGAAATATGCCGTACGTGTCGGCGGTGGCGGAAACCATCGCCTTGCGCTGTGGGATGCCATTCTGATTAAAGAAAACCACATCCTTGCGGCCGGTGGCATTACACCGGCGGTTAAAGCAGCACAGGCAGTTGCCGATCAGCACAAAGACCGCTGCCGCTTTGTACAGGTCGAAGTCGAATCGATTGCCGAACTGGATGAAGCCCTTGCTGCGGGTGCCGACTTCCTGTTACTCGACAACTTTGATCTCGCCATGATGCGTGAAGGCGTTGCTCATCGCGATGCCTGGGCTACAAAAACCGGCACCCAGGCCAAACTGGAAGCCTCGGGTGGCGTCAGCCTGGATACCGTCCGCGCCATTGCCGAAACTGGCGTCGATCGGATCTCGATTGGTGGCCTCACCAAAGACGTCCGCGCTATTGATCTCTCGATGCGCTTTAAAGACGCACCCGTTTAATTTTTTGAATATAAAGCTCACAGGAAATACCATGTCGAATGCACCAAACGACCTCCGATACTCTGCCGAACACCAATGGGCACGCCGTGACGATAGCGGCACTATCACCGTGGGGATTACCGACCACGCACAGGAAACCCTGGGCGATCTGGTCTTTGTGCAACTCCCGGAAGTAGGCACCGAGGTATCTGCAGGCAAGGAAGTTGGCGTGGTCGAGTCTGTTAAAACCGCCTCGGACGTCTTTGCCCCAATGAGCGGCAAGATTGTCGCCATTAACGAGGCTGCTGCGGACGCCCCTGAAAGCATTAATGAAGATGCCTACAGCGCCTGGCTCTTCAAGATTCAGCCGATCAACCCCGCTGAATACGATGCCCTGCTCACGGCCGATGTTTATCTGAATACAGCAACCTAAAACGCTGCAAAAAAAACCGGCCGTAGAGGATAACTCTACGGCCGGTTTTTTACGTGTGTTTCGGTACTTAAACCGACACGTGCTGCTGAATGAATGCCTTCACCACGTTGACATCCGGATCAATCACTTCAACGCGTTGTGGCAAGCCTTCCAGATGTTCCAGTCCCTTAGGCGGTTGTGGCAACTGACCAATCGCTTGCTCAATCGTCTCGGCAAACTTGGCCGGCTGCGCCGTTTCCAGCACCAGCATCGCAACACCTTCCGGCAACTGCTTGATCTGCTCCTGAGCCACCTTCACACCATCTGCCGTGTGCGTATCGATCATGATCTGATACTGCTCCCAGACTTGGCGAATCGTGGTCAAACGATCGGCATGCGTGCTTGAGCCCGAAGCGAAACCATATTGGGCAATCTCAGCCCAGTATGGTGTGCCGTTCAGATCAAATGCACCGCCCGCATCCACCTTAGCCCACAGTTCGCGCACCTTGGCTGGGTCGCGACCCACCAGATCAAAAACAAAGCGTTCAAAGTTCGATGCCTTGGAAATATCCATTGACGGACTCGATGTCACATGCGTCTCGGCTGTTGCGCGAGGGCGATAGACACCCGTACTGAAAAACTCATCCAGCACATTATTTTCATTCGTTGCCAGAATCAGCTTGGCGATCGGCAGGCCCATCTGGCGCGCGATGTGGCCGGCGCAGATGTTGCCGAAGTTGCCCGAAGGCACGGCGAAGGCGACCTGCTCGTCGTTCGATTGGGTCGCCAGGAAATAACCCTGGAAGTAATAGACGATCTGCGCCGCGACGCGCGCCCAGTTGATCGAATTCACCGCGCCGATCTTGTACCTGGCCTTGAATTCGGCGTCGTTGGACACCGCCTTGACGATGTCCTGCGCGTCGTCGAACATGCCGGTGACGGCGATGTTGAAGATGTTGGCATCCTGCAGCGAATACATCTGGGCGCGCTGGAAGGCACTCATCTTGCCATCCGGCGAAAGCATGAAGACCTTGACGTTGTGCTTGCCGCGCATGGCGTATTCGGCCGCCGAGCCGGTGTCGCCGGAGGTGGCGCC
>ERZ1034363.587-NODE-587-length-24585-cov-9.061041_pt1 | contig 24585 bp, 19 predicted proteins | sample MGYA00520616_ERZ1034363 | MGnify/ENA primary metagenome ERZ1034363 (study PRJEB33736, sample SAMEA104284506) | Azolla filiculoides | biome: Urban; feature: Water surface; material: Ditch water | place: Netherlands | collected 2015-10-28 | depth 0-0.1 m ... | reverse complement strand
GGGACCATAGCTCAGTTGGTAGAGCAGCGGACTTTTAATCCGTTTGTCGTGGGTTCGACCCCCGCTGGTCCCACCAAAAAAACTAAAAAGCACTTTGTATCTCGGTACAAAGTGCTTTTTTCATGGGCGCACTTGTCGTGAACCCGGATCCATAGCGAAAGAGCACCCCATGAGCAGCGAATTGAACGCCCAAAGTGAATTGAAAAAGATGGCGCTGTGCGAGCCTTGTTCGGGTATCCAGCGCAATTGGCGTCGCGCCCCTGGACATGCAGAATTGGTACAAGGTGCCAATCGCAAGGAGCAGCGAGAGTCAGGTCAAGCGACCATCACTTCTTACCGCTGTGATCGCTGTGGCACCTCGTGGGAGTACGAGAACAACAAAGCCGATCAGCATGCTGGCTGGTCAGTAGTGGGCGGATAAGCACGATCCGCCGCAGTGCGCGGGCATTGATCAAAACAAAGGGGGCCCATGCTTGGGCCCCCTTTGTTTTTGGGCAGATTGATCAGACTCAGGCGGTGGCCTCGAGTAAATTCGTCAGTTCAAGCCAACGCTCTTCCAGTGTGGTCACTTCGTCCGACAAGGCTTTCAGACGGCGACCGGCTTCGGCGATTTCAGCTGGGGGCAGGGGGGTGCTCAGTTGTTGTTCCAGCAATGATTTCTCGGCCTCGATGTTGGCCATGCGTTCCTCGTTTTGTTCCAGTTCACGTTTCAAGGGGCGGGTTTGTGCAGCCAGTTGCTGGCGTTTTTGGGCATCGAGTTTGCGCTGCTCAGCGCTGCTGACAGTGGGGCTGTGGGCCGCAGCCACGGGTGTCGCAACAGCGGCGATGACCGGCTTGGACACCTCGGCCACAGGCGCTTGGGCGGGCGCGGACACATCGCGGGCGGCATTTTTGGCCTCTTCGCGCAGGCGCTTGGATTCTTCCAACAGATATTTTTGGTAATCGTCCAAGTCGCCGTCAAATGGCTCGACCTTGCCCCGGCCCACCATCCAGAACTCGTCACACACGGCGCGCAGCAAGGCACGGTCGTGGCTGACCAGCATGACGGTGCCTTCGAATTCGTTGAGCGCCATCGACAGCGCCTCGCGGGTGGCCAGGTCCAGGTGGTTGGTGGGCTCGTCCAACAGCAAGAGGTTGGGGCGCTGCCACACGATCATGGCCAGCACCAGGCGGGCTTTTTCGCCACCGCTCATGGTGCCCACGGCTTGCTTGACCATGTCGCCACTGAAGTTGAAGGTGCCCAGGTAGTTGCGCAAATCCTGCTCACGGCTGGGTTCGCCACTGTTGGCCCCCAACTCTTTGGCCAGGCGGATCATGTGCTCCAGAGGGTTGTCCTGCGGGTGCAGCACATCGAGTTCTTGCTGGGCAAAGTAGCCAATGTTCAGGCCCTTGCCCTCGGTCAGCGTGCCCGTCAGCTGCGGCATGGTGCGGGCAATGGTCTTGACCAGGGTCGATTTACCCTGACCGTTGGCCCCCAAAATACCGATGCGCTGCCCGGCCAACACCGATTTGCTGACGCCTTGCACGATGGTTTTGGGCTCGCCATCGACCATGTAACCAAAGCTGGCTTCGCTGATGGCCAGCATGGGGTTGGGCAGGTTGTGGGGTTCCTTGAAACCGAAGGTGAACTCGGCATCGGCCAGCAGCGGGGCCACTTTCTCCATGCGCTCCAGCGCTTTGACCCGGCTTTGTGCCTGCTTGGCCTTGCTGGCCTGGGCCTTGAAGCGGTTGATGAACTTTTGCAGGTGGGCAATTTTGTCTTGCTGCTTGGCAAACGAGGCTTGTTGCAGCTCCATTTGCTGGGCGCGCAGAATTTCGAAGCCGCTGTAATTGCTGCCGTAACGCGTCAGTTTGGCGTGGTCGATGTGCAGCGTGACATTGGTCACGGCATCCAAAAATTCGCGGTCGTGGCTGATCACGATCATGGTGCCCGCATAGCGTTGCAGCCAGGCTTCCAGCCAGACCAGCGCGTCCAAGTCCAAGTGGTTGGTGGGTTCGTCCAACAACAAAATGTCCGACGGGCACATCAGCGCCCGTGCCAGCTGCAAGCGCATGCGCCAGCCACCCGAGAAGCTGTTGACTGGGTTGTTCAGTTCGTCCACCCGAAAGCCCAAGCCCAAAATCAGTGCCTCGGCTCGGGGCAGGGCGTCGTGGTCGCCCGCGTCGGCCAGATCTGTGTAGACATGCGCCATCTCCATGCCGTCGCCACTTTCTTCGGCCGCGACCAGACGTTGGCGCAATTCGGCCAGTCGGGTGTCACCCTCCAGCACAAACTCAGACGCGGGCTGGTCGGTTTCAGGCATGTTTTGCGCCACCTGCGCCATGCGCCAGGCTTTGGGCATGTCGAAGTCGCCGCCATCTTCGTGCAGCGTGCCGTTGAACAGCGCAAACAAGGTGGATTTGCCCGCGCCATTGCGCCCGACCAAGCCGACTTTTTCTCCGGGGTTGAGGGTGACCGAAGTCTGGTCCAGCAGCACCTTGGTGCCTCGGCGGAGGGTGACGTTTTTGAGGTTGATCATGAAAAAGCAGTGACCGGAAGGGTTCCGGGGGTAAATGGTTGGTCATTCCCGCGAAGGCGGGAATCCACGGTGTTCGGAAAGGGTAGGTATGTCATCCCCGCCTGCGCGGGTATGACATACAGGAGTCAGCAAGGATTTTCAGTGTTTGGGCATGGATTCTGGGCGATAGCGCAAGTTTTTCAGTGGTGGAGCAGGGCTTCGCGAGTGATCAGCAGCACCTGGTCGTCGCCCGCACTGGTATCCAGCCAGGCCACTTCAAGCTCAGGGAAGGCGGCGATGAAGTGTTCTACTTCGTTGCCGATCTCCAGTACCAACACGCCGTTTTCGGTCATCCGCAATGGGGCATCCTTGAACAGCTGACGCACAAAATCCATGCCATCGCTGCCACCGGCCAACGCCAGTTCAGGCTCGGCCAGGTATTCGGCGGGCAGTGCGTCCATGCTGGCCTGGCAGACATAAGGTGGGTTGCACAAGATCAAATCAAACGGCCCCGGCAAAACCGACAAGCCATCGCTGTGCACCAGCTTCACCCGCTCTTGCAGATCGTGGCGCGCCACATTGATGGCGGCCACGGCCAGTGCATCATCCGAAATGTCCGCCCCGGTGACTTGCACCTCTGGCCAAGCGAGCGCCGCCAGCACGGCCAGGCTGCCGTTGCCGGTGCACAGGTCCAGCACGCGGGTGGTGTGGTCAGACAACCATGCATCGATCGTGCCGTCGGCCAGCACCTCGGCGATCAGGCTGCGCGGCACGATGGCCCGCTCGTCGATGTAAAACGACACGCCTTGCAGCCAAGCTTCGCGCGTGAGGTAAGCGGCGGGTTTGCGGGTGGTGATGCGCTCTTCGATCAGCGCGGCGCAGGCCGCTTGCTGCTCGGGCGTCACGGTTTGCTCGGCCATTTCGTCCAGGTCGGTGTCGAGCGGCAGGCCCAAGCGCCAGAGTACCAGCCAGACGGCTTCATCAAAGGCGTTGAGGGTGCCATGACCAAAGGCCACGCCCGCTTGCGTGAGGCGCTCGGCCGATACCGTGATCAGCCCTGAAAGGCTCAGGGCGCTCATGTGGTCAAGCCCATGTTCAGTTGTTCCAGCGTGCGACGGTAGATGGCTTTGAGCGGCGCGATGTCACTCAGCGCCACATGCTCGTTGACCTTGTGGATGGTGGCGTTGGGCGGGCCGAACTCGATGACCTGCGGGCAGATTTGTGCGATGAATCGCCCATCGCTGGTGCCGCCAGTGGTGGACAGTTCGGTTTTGAGGCCGGTTTCGTCGGCAATCGCTTGTTGCACAGCGGCCACCAGAGTGCCTGGCGTGGTCAAAAACGGCAGGCCGCCAATCGTCCAGCACAGCCCGTACTTCAAACCATGGCGGTCCAGCACGGCGGTCAGGCGTTGCTGCAGGCTCTCAGGGGTGGACTCGGTGCAAAAGCGGAAGTTGAAATCCACCACGCAGTCGCCCGGGATCACGTTGCTCGCGCCCGTGCCCGCGTGGATGTTGCTCACTTGCCAACTGGTGGGCGGGAAGAAGGCGTTGCCTTCGTCCCAGCGAATCGCCACCAAATCGGCCAGCGCGGGGGCCAGGCGGTGGATCGGGTTGTCGGCTAAGTGTGGGTAGGCGATGTGGCCTTGAATGCCCTTCACTGTGAGCTTGCCGCTCATGGTGCCGCGTCGGCCGTTCTTGATCATGTCGCCGGTTTGTTGCACCGAAGTAGGCTCACCCACAATGCAAAACTGCGGAGCTTCGCCACGTTCTTGAAGTTGTTTGCACACCACCACCGTGCCGTCGAGCGCTGGGCCTTCTTCGTCGCTGGTCAGCAAAAAAGCCAGGCCCAAGGCCGGGTTGGGGTTCGCTGCCAGAAACTCCTGCACCGCGACGACCATGGCCGCCAGTGATGTTTTCATGTCGCTCGCACCGCGACCATACAGCTTGCCGTCTTTGTGCGTAGGGGTGAAAGGATCGCTGTCCCATTGCGCCAGAGGCCCGGTGGGCACCACGTCTGTGTGACCGGCAAAGGCCAGGGTCTGGCCCGAAGTGCCTGCGCGTTTTGCCCAGAGGTTGCGCACACGGAAAGTTTCGGGCCCGGAGTCCATGAACGCGCAGACAAAGCCCAAGGGCTTCAAGGCGTCGGTGATCAGGTCCATACAGCCCGCGTCATCGGGTGTGACGGAGGTGCGGGCGATCAGCTGCTCGGCCAAGCGCAGGGTGTTGTGGCATACGGGTGTGCTGGTGGTGGTCATTTGGGGTTTCGCAAGAAGATGGATGCCGGGTCAAGCCCGGCATGACAACACATGAAGAGCAGGGCCTTGAACAAAACAAGCAAACACAGTTGAACTGTCACCCCGGGCTTGACCCGGGGTCCATCTTCGCAGGGTGGGCGCGCACAAAACGGGCGATGCGTTCAGCCGCTTCCAGGCACTCGGCGGTCTCGGCCACCAGCGCCATGCGGATGCGGCCCTGGCCGGGGTTGCTGCCATTGAAGTCACGTGCCAAATAGCTGCCGGGCAGCACCGTCACGCTCTCGGCTTCGTACAGCGCCTTGGCAAAAGCGGCGTCGTCGCCTTGCCATCCAGCGGGCACACCGGCCCACAGGTAAAAGCTGGCGTCGGGCAGTTTCACGTCGAGCACTTCGGCCAGCACGGGCGTGACCTGGGCGAATTTGGTCCGGTACTGGTTGCGGTTGTCCACCACATGGGCTTCGTCGCCCCAGGCGGCCACGCTGGCCGTTTGCACCACCGGGCTCATGGCGCTGCCGTGGTAAGTGCGGTAGAGCAAGAACTGTTTGATGATCGCTGCGTCACCCGCCACAAAGCCGCTGCGCAGGCCGGGCACGTTGCTGCGTTTGCTGAGGCTGGTGAAGGCGATCAGGCGTTTGAAGTCGGTACGGCCCAGCTGGTGGGCGGCCTCTAAACCACTCAAGGGGGCTTCTTCGCGGAAGTAAATCTCGCTGTAGCACTCGTCTGACGCGATCACAAAACCGTGCTGGTCGGACAGGGCAAAGAGTTTTTCCCATTCCGACAAGGGCATGACCGCGCCTGTGGGGTTGCCGGGCGAGCAAACAAACAAAAGCTGGGTGCGGGCCCAGACTTCGGCGGGCACGCTGTCCCAGTCGTTGGCAAAGTTGCGCGCCGGGTCGCTGGGCACGTAATAGGGCGTGGCCCCCGAGAGCAAGGCTGCACCTTCGTAAATTTGGTAGAACGGATTGGGGCTGACCACGGTGGCGCCGGGTCGGGTCGGGTCGATCACGGTTTGGGTCAGGGCAAACAGGGCCTCGCGTGAGCCATTCACAGGCAGCACCTGGGTGGCCGGATCCAGCGTCAGCTGGTAACGGGTGTGCAGCCAAGCGGTGCAAGCTTTGCGCAAAGCTGGCTCGCCTGCCGTGGCCGGGTAGGCGGAAAGGCCCGTGGCGACCGCCGCCTTGAGGGCATCCTGAATGAAGGTGGGGGTGGCGTGCTTGGGCTCGCCAATGCCCAGGCTGATGGGCTTGAGTGCGGGGTTGGGCGTGACGCTTGAAAACAGGTGTTTCAGCCGCTCAAAAGGATAGGGCTGCAGCTTGGCGAGAAGGGGATTCATCCCCCGATTATCCGGGATCATCCGTGCAGGTCTGCTGGGTTAATATTGAAGACTGTTCGAACGGTCTGGATTCAGGCTTTTCGTGCAGGGTGATGACGCTCCAGTGTTGTCATTTTGTATTCTCTTTTTGATTGACCGGACCGCCGTGCGCCTCAATTCCATCAAGCTTTCAGGCTTTAAATCGTTTGCCGAGCCGACCAACTTCCTGCTGCCTGGGCAGCTGGTGGGTGTGGTTGGACCGAACGGCTGCGGCAAATCCAACATCATGGACGCGGTGCGTTGGGTGTTGGGCGAGTCCAAGGCTTCCGAGCTGCGTGGCGAGTCCATGCAGGACGTCATCTTCAACGGCACCACCACCCGCAAGCCGGCCAGCCGTGCCAGTGTGGAGCTGGTGTTTGACAACGCTGACCACCGTGCGGGTGGCCAGTGGGGCCAGTTTGCCGAGATCGCGGTCAAGCGCGTGCTCACCCGCGATGGCAACAGCAGCTACTACATCAACAACCAGCCTGTGCGTCGCCGTGACGTGCAAGACGTGTTCCTGGGCACGGGCCTCGGCCCTCGCGCCTACGCCATCATTGGCCAAGGCACCATCAGCCGCATCATCGAGTCGCGCCCTGAAGAGCTGCGCTTGTTCCTCGAGGAAGCTGCAGGCGTGTCCAAATACAAGGAACGCCGCCGCGAGACCGAAAACCGCCTCTCCGATACCCGCGAGAACTTGACCCGGGTCGAGGACATCCTGCGCGAGCTCAACGCCAACCTCGAAAAGCTCGAAAAACAGGCCGAGGTGGCCACCCGGTACAACTCGCTGCAAGCCGACAGCACACTCAAGCAACACCAGCTGTGGTTCCTCAAGCGTCGCGACGCTGAGAGTGATCAGGGCAAGGTCAAGTCCGATGTCGATCAGGCTGTGAACGCGCTGGAGTCACGTATTGCCGATTTGCGGCATGTGGAGGCCGATCTGGAAGCCATCCGCCAGGCGCACTATGACGCGGGTGATCAGGTCAACCAAGCCCAAGGTGCTTTGTACGAAGCCAGCGCCGAAGTCGGTCGTCTGGAGGCCGAAATCCGCTTTGTGGTGGAAGGCCGCCAGCGCGCCGAGCAGCGCCTGCAGCAGCTGGTGGAGCAAACCGCGCAATGGGGCACCCGCAGCCAGGATGCGCAAGCCGAGCTGGAAACCTTGTCCGAGCAGGCTGCGATGGCCGAAGACCAGAGCATGACGCTGGCCGCGCAAGTGGAAGACCAGGCCATGGCCTTGCCCGATTTGGAAGAAGCCCTGCGCAAAGCCCAAAACGACGCCAATGCCCAACGCGCCAGCGTGGTGCAGGTGCAGCAGCAAATTGGCGTGCTGGCCGCTGACCAGCGCAACGTCGAAGAGCAATCGCGCCAGCTCGACCAGCGCCGCGAGCGCCTGCTGGCCGACCGCAATGCGCTGGCCGCGCCCGATGAGGCGCGCCTGAGCAACCTGCGTGAACAGCTGGCCGAAGCCGAAGCGCTGGCCGCCGAATCAGAAGCCCGTTTGCAGGACTTGCAAGAGCAAGTGCCCCAGCTGGACGAAGACCGCCGTACCCGCCAAAAAGCCGTCAACGATGAGTCTGCCCGCCTGGCCGATCTGAGCGCCCGCATCGACGCGCTCAAGGCGCTGCAAGAAAAAGTGCGCACCGACGGCAAACTCAAACCCTGGCTGGCCAAACACGGCATGGACGGTTTGGACGGGCTGTGGAGCCGCATCCACATTGAAGCCGGTTGGGAAAACGCTCTCGAATCGGCGCTGCGCGAGCGCCTGTCGGCCCTCGAAGTCTCGCGCCTGGACATGGTGCGGGCCTTTGCCAACGATGCGCCACCGGCCAAACTCTCATTTTTCAGCCCGCCGCTGGCCGCCAGCGCCGCGCAGCGCAGCGGTTTGCCGGGCGGCTGTCGCCCGCTGGCCGAGTTGCTGCGCATCCCGGACGCCGGTTTGTCGGCCTTGCTGGCCGACTGGCTGCAAGGCTGTTTCACCGCCCCTAACATCGAAGACGCGCTGGCCTGGCGCAGCCAGCTCCAAGCGGGCGAGACCCTGTATGTGCAGGCCGGCCACGCGGTCGACCTGAACAGCGTGGTGTTTTACGCCCAAGACTCCGAGCAGGCCGGAATGCTTGGCCGCGCCCAAGAGATCGAGAACCTCGAAAAGCAGCTGCGTGCCCAGACCCTGATTGCCGAAGACAGCCGCAGCGCTTTGGTGCGGGCCGAAGCCGCGTATGCCGATGCCTCGCAGCGCCTGATCACGGTGCGCCGTGAAGCGGCCGAGAGCCAGTCGCGCACCCATGGGCTGCAGGTCGAGACCCTGCGCCTGTCGCAGCTGGTGGAGCAAACCCGCGCCCGCAGCGAACAGATCAGCAACGATCTGGCCGAAGTCGAGGCCTTGCTGGACGAGCTGCAAGAGCGCCGCGTGACGGCCGAAGCCCGCTTTGAAGAACTTGACATGCAGCTGGCCGACACGCAAGAGCGCCACGCTCAGCTGGACGAGCGGGTGATCGAGTCCGAGCGCAAGCTGGCTGAATGCCGCGAGCAGCAGCGCAGCCTGGAACGCCGGGCGCAAGAAGCCCAGTTCTCGCAGCGCAGCCTGGACGCCCGCCGCGCCGAGTTGCAGCGCACCATCGAGACCGCGCAGCAGCAGGTCACCAGCATCGACGCCGAAATGCAGCGTGCCCGCGATGAACTGAGCCGCCTGACCGATGCCGCCGCCCAAGCCGGCTTGCAAAACGTGCTGGCCATCAAGATGGAGCGTGAACAGGCGCTGGCTGCCCGACGCAGTGCCTACGACGATCTGACCGCCAAACTGCGTGCCAGCGATGAGCGCCGGGTAGCTTTTGAGCGCGAACTCGACCCGCTGCGCCAACGCATCACCGATTTGCAGCTCAAAGAGCAAGCCGCGCGCTTGGGTCTGGAGCAGTACACCCAGCTGCTGGCCGATGCGCAGGCCGATCTGGAGGCGGTGGCCCAGTCCATCGAGGCGGGTCAGGTGCGCGTGACCGGTCTGCAAGGCGAGATCGACCGCATTCACCGCGAAATCACGGCTTTGGGCCCGGTCAACCTGGCCGCGCTCGAAGAGTTGAGCTCCTCGCGCGAGCGCAAGACGTTCCTGGACTCTCAAAACGCCGACCTGACCGAGGCGATGAACACGCTCGAAGACGCGATTAGCAAGATCGACGCTGAAACCCGCGATTTGTTGGGCGGCACCTTTAAGATCGTGAACGAGCATTTCAGCCGCATGTTCCCAGAGCTGTTTGGCGGCGGTAACGCCCGACTGGTGATGACCGGTGACGAAATTCTGGACGCGGGCGTGCAGGTGCTGGCCCAGCCTCCGGGTAAAAAGAACCAGACGATTCACTTGCTGTCGGGTGGCGAAAAAGCCCTCACAGCCATCGCGCTGGTGTTTGCGATCTTCCAGCTGAACCCTGCACCGTTTTGCTTGCTCGACGAGGTGGACGCGCCGCTGGACGACGCCAACACCGAACGCTATGCCCGCCTGGTGGCTGGCATGGGCAAGGAAACCCAATTCCTGTTCATCAGCCACAACAAGATCGCTATGGAAATGGCCGAACAGCTGATCGGCGTGACCATGCAGGAGCAGGGCGTTTCCCGCATCGTGGCGGTGGACATGGAGTCTGCAGTGTCTATGGCCGATGAGGCCTGAGGTTTTTGATTTATGTTGGATTCAATGAGTTCCTTGCAACTGAGCTTGGCCGTTATCGGTGCCCTCACCTTGGGGGCGGTGGTGATCTACAACTATTGGACATCGCGCAAGAACGCGCCGCGCCAGGCCGAGGCGCCCATGGAGTCTGTGGGTACAGCAGACACGGCCCCCGAGGACTTCGAGCCGCGAGAGCCGGTCTTGACCGATGACTTCTCCAGCTTGCCGCAGCCCGAACGCAAACCTTTGCTGGATGCCCTGATCGATGTCATTGCGACCATCGAGATGGATCACCCTGTTTCCGGCGATGCTGCACTGGCCGCTGTGCCCGTCACCCGCCGCGTGGGCACCAAACCCTTCCATGTAGAAGGCTGCAGCGATTTGAGCGGTGAATGGGAGGCCTTGGTGGCGGGGCGTCGCTACTCGGCTTTTCAGGCGGGCGTTCAACTGGCCAACCGTGTGGGTGCACTCAACAACATCGAGTTTTCAGAGTTTGTGGTTAAAGCACAGGCCTTTGCCGATGCCGTGGGCGGCACGCCCAGCTTCAGCGACATGCTTGAAGAGGTGGCCCGAGCCCGTGAATTGGACCAGTTTGCCAGCGCACACGACGCACAACTGAGCTTCGCTCTGTGCGCCAGCGCCTCTGCCTGGAGCCCGGGCTACATCCAGCAGCACGCAGCGCGTCTGGGTTTTGTGGCTGGGGTCATTCCGGGGCGCATGGTGTTGCCCTCTGCGGTTGCAGGTTTGCCTCCCATCTTGTCTTTGGTTTTTGACACCCAGGCAGCCCTGGCCGATGACCCGGCCTTGTCTGCTATCCGGGAGTTTTCGCTCAGTCTGGATGTGCCGCAAATTGCGCGTGAAGACCAAGCCTTCGAGCGTTTGCGCGAAGTCGCCCGCTTGCTGGCAGAGCACATGGATGGTGTGGTCACGGACGGGAACGGACAGATTTTGGGCGAAGAAGTGCTCAACCAGATCGCCAACGATTTGCAGCAGCTGTACGACGCACTGGACGCACGGGAGTTGTCCGCTGGCTCGCCGCAAGCGCGCCGCTTGTTCTCCTGATTCGGGCGATTGGTGACCATGTCCCATCCGGACTTGTTTGGTGAACTGCCATCAGACCCGCCTAGCCAAGCCGCTGCCGTTTCACCTTTGCGGGCACCTGCCGACCAAGCAGCCCAGCTGCGAGCCCAGCTGCACCAGCACGCGCATGCTTACTACACCCTGGATGCGCCCGAAATCCCGGATGCCGAATACGACAGGTTGTTCCGTGAATTGCAAGCGTTGGAGGCGGCCCACCCCGAGCTGTTGACACCCGATTCGCCCACCCAGCGTGTGGGTGGCAAGGTCCTCGATGCTTTTGCCCCTGTGCAACACCGCGTGCCCATGCTCAGCATCCGCACCGAAACCGACACCGAAGCCAGCGGGGCCGAGGCGTTTGATGCCCGCATCCGCAAGGAGCTGGCCCTGAGTGAAGCCGACCCGGCCGTGGTCTACGTGGGTGAGTTGAAATTTGACGGTTTGGCCATGAGCCTGCGCTACGAAAACGGCATGCTGGTGCAAGCCGCCACCCGGGGCGATGGCGAAACCGGGGAAGAGGTCACCACCAACATCCGCACCATCGGGCAAATCCCGCTGCGCTTGCCGACCGACGCCCTCGCCGTGCTCGAAGTCCGCGGCGAAGTCTACATGCGCCGGGACGACTTTGAACGCTTGAATGAACGCCAGCGCGAACGCATCGCGGCCGGTATGAAGGGCGAAAAAACCTTCGTCAACCCGCGAAATGCCGCAGCCGGTGCCGTGCGCCAGCTCGATTCGGGCATTGCCGCCGAGCGCCCCTTGAGCTTTTTTGCCTATGGGCTTGGCGACATCACGCCCGGCAGTGAAGGCGGCCCGCAGTGGCGCACCCACTTTGACATGCTCCAGCAGCTTAAGGCCTGGGGCTTTCCGGTGGCCGAACAAACCGCCTGCGTGCAAGGTGCTGCCGGTCTGGTGGCGTTTCACCAGCGCATGGCGGCTGAGCGCGACGCCTTGCCCTACGACATCGACGGCGTGGTTTACAAAGTCAACGACCTGGCGCTGCAAGACCGCCTGGGCTTTGTGACCCGTGAGCCACGCTGGGCCGTGGCCCACAAATACCCGGCACAAGAAGAAATGACCACCGTGCTGGCCATTGACGTGCAGGTGGGGCGCACCGGCAAGCTCACACCCGTGGCCAAACTGGCCCCGGTGTTTGTGGGTGGCGTCACCGTGACCAACGCCACGCTGCACAACGAGCTTGAAGCCCGCCGCAAGGACGTGCGGGTGGGCGACACGGTGATCGTGCGCCGTGCGGGCGATGTGATTCCTGAGGTGGTGTCGGTGGTGCTGGACCGCCGTCCGGCCGATGCGCCTGTTTTCACCATGATGACGCACTGCCCCGTGTGTGGGAGTCTTGCCGAGCGAGAAGAGGGCGAAGCCGACCACCGCTGCACGGGGGGGATTTTTTGCAGCGCCCAGCGCAAGCAAGCCATCTGGCACTTTGCCCACCGCCGCGCCATGGACGTGGACGGTCTGGGTGACAAACTGGTGGACCAGTTGGTCGATTCGGGTCAGGTCAACACCCTGGCCGATCTGTACCACCTGCCGCTTGATTCTCTGGCCAACATGGACCGCATGGCTGAAAAGTCGGCCGTCAACCTGCTCGAAGCGCTGGAAAAATCCAAAACCACCACGCTGGGCCGTTTTTTGTTCAGCCTGGGCATCCGCCATGTGGGCGAGGCCACCGCCAAAGAGCTGGCCCGCCACTTCGGCCAGCTCGATGCCATCATGGCCGCCAGCGAAGATGCCTTGCTGCAAGTGGCCGATGTGGGGCCGGTGGTGGCGCACAGCATCCGCACCTTTTTTGACCAGCCGCACAACCGCGAAGTGGTGCAAGCACTGCGCGATGCTGGCGTGACGTGGCCCGAAGGCGACGCCTTGGCGCCAACTGAAATGCCCTTGGCGGGCATCACGGTTGTCTTGACGGGCACCTTGCAAAGCATGGGCCGCGACGAAGCCAAGGAAAAGCTCGAAGCACTGGGTGCCAAAGTGGCCGGTTCGGTCAGTAAGAAAACCCACTACGTGGTGGCCGGAGCCGAGGCGGGCAGCAAGCTCGACAAAGCTCAGTCTTTGGGGGTGCCCGTGCTGGATGACGCGGGTTTGGCGGTGTTGTTGACAGGGGAAAAGCCATGAGCGTGCGAGAAATTCTCAAAATGGGCGATGCCCGCTTGCTGCGTGTGGCGGAGCCTGTGCCAGCTTTTGACACCCCCGATTTGCACGCCCTGATCGCCGACATGCGTGAGACCATGGCCGCCGTCAACGGCGCAGGGCTGGCCGCACCGCAAATCGGGGTCAACTTGCAGTTGGTGATTTTTGGCAGCACTGAGCGCAACCCGCGCTATCCGGACCGACCTCAGGTGCCCCCCACTGTGCTCATCAACCCCGTCATCACGGCCTTGGGCGTTGCACAAGAGGAAGACTGGGAAGGCTGCCTGTCGGTCCCGGGCCTTCGCGGCGTGGTGCCACGCTGGGCGCACATCCGATACACCGGCTTTGATGAAAAAGGCCAGCCGATCGACCGTACCGTCGATGGCTTTCACGCACGTGTGGTGCAGCACGAATGCGACCACCTGATCGGCAAGCTGTACCCGATGCGGGTGCGCGACTTTGCCCGTTTTGGCTTTACAGAGGTGCTGTTCCCAGAGATCAGCGCCGCTGAAGACGATTGACGTTCACAGTCTGGCCAGTCGCTCCAAGGCCAGATTCAGCGTTTCGTCTTTTTTGGCAAAGCAAAACCGGATGACTTTTTGGTCAAAGCCGTTGCCGTAAAAGGCTGAAAGCGGGATGGCCGCCACGCCGATGTCGGTGGTGAGCCATTTGCAGAAGTCGGCTTCGCTGAGGTTTTTCTCAGGTACTTTCAGTGCCGAAATGTCCACGCACTGAAAGTAAGTGCCTTCACCGGGCAGCAGCTTGAACTGGGTTTGCGCCAGGCCTTGCCGAAACAGGTCGCGTTTGCGCTGGTAAAACGCGGGCAGTTCCAGATAAGGGGCTGGGTCGGCCATGTAGCGGGCCAAGCCGTGCTGCATGGGGGTGTTCACGGTGAACACGTTGAACTGGTGCACTTTGCGAAATTCGGCGGTGTAAGCCGCCGGGGCCGCCACGGTGCCGATTTTCCAGCCGGTCACATGGTAGGTTTTGCCAAAACTGGACACGATGAAGGCGCGGGCAGCCAGGCCGTCAAAATGCGCAGCGCTCCAGTGCTGGTTGGGCGCGTAGACCATGTGCTCGTAGACCTCGTCGCTGATGAGCACGATGTCGGTAGGGGCCAAAATTTCTTGCAGCGTGAGCATGTCTTGCTGGGACCAGATCATGCCGCTGGGGTTGTGTGGCGAGTTGATCAGGATGGCCCGTGTTTTGGGCGTGATCGCAGCGCGAATTTTGTCGAAATCAGGTCGGAAGGTGCCGGGCGTGAGGGGCACGCGCACCACTTTGCCGCCCGCCAGTTCGATGTTGGGCACATAGCTGTCGTAGCAAGGTTCCAGCACGATGACTTCATCACCCGCGTGAACGATGGCCAGGATGATGGTCAGGATGGCTTGGGTGGCGCCTGCCGTGACGGTGATCTCGGTTGCAGGATCGTAGTGGCGGCCATAAAGGGTTTCGATTTTTTTCGAGACGGCTTCGCGCAGCGGGGCCACACCGGTCATAGGCGGGTATTGGTTGAGGCCTTCGCGCATCGCATCGTTCACCAGCTCCAGCAGCTTGGGGTCGCAAGGGAAGTCCGGGAAACCCTGGCCCAGATTGACCGCATTCTTTTCAGTGGCCAATGCCGACATGACGGTGAAAATGGTGGTGCCCATATTGGGCGCTTTGGAGACGAGGCTGGGGGTGTGTGCGTTCATGGCGTTCAGAGTGATGTGCTCAAAGTTCAGGGCTCAAAGTTCGTAGTCGTTGACGTGTCCGGTCATGGCTTTGGTGATCAAGGGGGCGGTCAGGCGATCGCTGAGCAATTCGGCGAAATGGTAGACGAAGTGGCGCAGGTACGCCCCGCGCTTGAAGGCTACACGGGCCACGTTCATGCCCAGCAGTGCGCCCAGAGGGCGAACCGCCAGGTCTTTCACCGGGTCGTCCTTGACGGCCATTTCGGCCACAATGCCAATGCCCAAACCCAGGCGGACATAAGTTTTGATCACATCCGAGTCGATGGCTTCCAGCGCGATGCGCGGGTGCAGTTTTTTGGCGGCAAACGCCTGGTCAATGCGGCCCCGGCCCGTGAAAGACGGGTGGTAAGTGACGATCGGCTCATTGGCAATGTCTTCCAGTGACAAGTGCTCTTTTTGGGCCAGAGGATGGTCCAGCGGCAAGACCAGCACGTGTTGCCACTCATAGCAGGGCAGGGTGACCAGTTCTTCGTAGGCCGACAGTGATTCGGTGGCGATGCCAATTTCTGCCGTGTCATCGAGCAGCATCTTGGCCACTTGGTCGGGCGCGCCTTGGTGCAGGCTGATATTGACCTTGGGGTATTTTTCACGCAATTTGGCCACCGGCATGGGCAGCACGTAACGCGCTTGGGTGTGGGTGGTGGCAATCGACAAGGTGCCGCTGTCTTGTGCGCTGTATTGGTCGCCGATTTTGCGCAGATTGCCCACTTCACGCAGGATGATTTCGATGCTTTGCAGCACGTGTTGCCCTGGCTCGGTGATGCGCTTGAGCCGTTTGCCGTGGCGCGCAAAGATTTCGATGCCCAGTTCTTCTTCCAGCTCAATGATGGCTTTGGACACTCCGGGCTGCGAGGTGTGCAGGGCCTTGGCCGTTTCGGTCAGGTTCAGGTTGCGGCGGGCGGCCTCTTGGACAAAGCGAAATTGGTGCAGGTTCATATGTTAAATGCCATATTGACTTTCAACATTATGCTTTAACTGGTCTATGGAGTGATGGCTTGGTTGGCTGCAATGTCGGCCATGAGCTGGGTCATGGCCGGGTGTTCGCCAATGGCGGGCAGCAATTCAAACTGCACTTGTGGGTAGGCTTGGGCGAGGTCGTTGACCAGCGCGGGCAGGTCTTCGCGTGCGTGACGACCCACCCCCAAAAACATGGGCACGATGCGCAAATGCGTCACGCCCCGCATCATCATGGTCTCCACAGTGGTGGCCAGGTCGGGGGTGGTCAGCTCCAGAAAAGCACATGCCACGGCCAAGCCCGGCCAGCGCTGGGTCATTTGCTGGGCGACGGCATCAATGGGCAATCGCCACAAGGGGTCGCGTGAGCCATGGGCAAAAAGAATCACGCCCGTCTGGGTGTTCAAGTTCGTTGTCATTGTCGTAAGACCATCCACCAAAAACCCAGCAAGGAAATCGCGCTGTACAGCAAGGCCGGTGCTGCAGCGGTCAGCCAAGGTTGCCAGTTTTGCAAATTGCCAACAAAGCTGAAGAGGTTGTTGAGCAATGCAAAGCTGATGCCTGCGAGAACCCCACCAAAGACATGGCCTGCAATTTGGCCCGAGCGAAAGTGCAGGTAGGCGAAGGGCAAGGCCATGACCAGCATGACCAGGCAGCTCAAGGGGTAGAAAACCTTGCGCCAGAACTCGATTTCGTAGCGCTGTGCGTTTTGCTGGTTGCTTGCCAAATGGCGCATGTATTTGAACAGTTCCCAGGTTTGCATGCGGTCTGGACTGAGAACGGCCGCGGCCACCATGTCGGCGCTGATTTCCGTGCTCCAGGCCATGTTGGCGTGCTTGGCTGCGGTGTATTGCAGTGCGTTTTGGCTTGTCTCCACCCGAATGGACTTTTGTTCCACTTGCTGCAGCTGCCATGTACCGGTGCCCACTTCGCCCAGAGGGGCGGTGGTGATGGCCAGCAACTGTCCGGCCTCATTGAACTCATGAATCCGGATATTTTCCATGCGGCTGATGCCGTCAAAACTCCGAACGTTCACCGCGAAATGCCGCTGGCCTTGCCGTTCTTTGAGCCAGGCCCCTGTTTGACCCACCGTCAAGTTGCCTTGAAATCGGCTTTTGAGTAAGACGCCTTGGCGCTCGGCCCAGGGCGCTGCGTAGTCGCCAATCAAAAAAGTCAGCGCCACAAACACCAGCCCCAATTGCATCAAGGAGCCCAAGGCTTTGAGCGGCCCCAGACCGCCGGTGCGCAAAATCGTGAATTCCGAGCTTTGGGCCAGCCTGGCCATCACGAAAATACAGCCAATCAGCACAGAGATGGGAAACAGCTCATAAACGTGGGCTGGAATTTTGAGCGCCACATAAAACAAAGCATGTTGCAGTTTGTAGCCTTGACTGGCCAGTCGTGACAGGTTCTGCAGTTCGTCCACGAGGTCGAAGAACAGGAACAAGGCGAGAAAGCCAATGCCCACAAAAGTCACGGCCCGAATGATTTCGCCATGCAGCAAGCTGCGTACGGTTTTCATGCTGCGCCCTTGCTCTGTGTGGCGTTCAGGGGCCTGAGAAATCGCCATGACCAGTTGAAGTGTCGCGCCGAGAGCCAAAGCATGGCGACCACAAAGACGCCGCCATGCAGGCCCAGCATGAAGGGCGCAATGTTGACGCGCCCGGTGCTGATCCAGCTTTGGCCAACGTTGACCATGTTGTAGTACGCCACAAAGACAAACAGGGCCAAGGCCAAGTGGTAGCTGCGCCCGCCCCGGGGATTGACGGCCGATACGGCCAAGGCGAGCAGCATCAGGTTGATGCCGGCCAAACCCAAGCCCAGGCGCCAAGACAGTTCAGCCCAATTTTCGCGGCTGGGATTTTTCAGAAGTTCCCAACTTGGGGTGTGGCGGCTGGTGAACGCAGAAGAGGGGATTCCCACATCGGAGTCCACCAGCAGTTCATAGTGTTCAAACTGGGTCAATCGGGTCTCACCGGTCTCACGGTTGGTCAGCCACTGCTGCCCCTTGTCCAGAATCAAGAACCGGTCATTGCCAGTGAGTTCAATGCGTCCTTGTTGGGCGGTGGTCACACTTTCCATGCCTCCCTCCATGCTGGAGATGAAGACATGGTTGCCGAAACGGTTGTCCGGACTGTCTTTGTCGATGAAGAAGACGCGTTGTCCGCCGGCCGACTCCTGAAATTGGCCGGGTGCAACGCGTTCGATGTCGTTGCGTTTTTCAAAGCGCTGTTTCAGATCCTGAATTTGCTGGTTGCTCCAGGGCCAGGCAAAAAGCGCCAGCAGGGTGACGATCAGCAGGACGGGCCAGGCAAATCGGAAAAGTGGGCGCACAAAATGCCCCAAACCCTGTCCACTCGAAAACCAGATCACCATTTCACTGTCGCTGTACATCCGCGAAAGTGTGGCCACCACGGTGATGAACAGGCTCAAGGTGATGATGGTGGTCAGCTGGCTCAGCACGCTGAACCCCATGACCAACAAGACCTCTGAGGGGTTGACGCTGCCGCGGCTGGCTTGGCCCAGTGTCCGGATCAGGATGATGGTGATCACAATGGTGACCAAAACCACCAGCGTGGCCCCGAAATTGCGGGCAAGGTCTTTGCGTAAAGTGGAATGGAATAACATCGGTACGAAGGAAAAGCTGAATTATGAACTTCGAAATCCAAAAACGCGCTCTCTCCAGTGTTATTCGTGACGATCTGGATGCCTTGGTTGTTTTATGGCCTGCGCAAGACAAAGCGGTTGTCGCGGGCCAGGATCCGGTGGCCTCCTTGGTGAGGGCGGCCGTCCAGCACGGTGATTTTGAGCACAAACCGGGTGCAGTGTTGTCTTTGTACGCACATCCGGGCATCAAAGCCCGTCATCTGGTGGTCGTTTGTGTGGGCGATGGCACGCCAACCCATGTTCGAAGCGCGGTGCTCGCTGCCTGGAATGCACTCAAGTCGGCCAAGATCAAGCGCATGGGGCTTCATGCTGTGATGGACCTGTCCACTCAGCTGTTGCAAATGGCCGTTTCGACTTTGGCCGATGCCAGTTACAGCTACACCAGTACCCTGAGCAAACCCAAGCCTCGAACCCTCAAGCAAGTCGTGTTCAGCGGGAATGCGGCCAACGCCGAGTTGCGTGGGGCCATTGCCCAGGCGCAAGCGCTGGTAGCAGGCGTCGAAGTGGCCAAAGAATGGGCCAACCGCCCAGCCAACCATTGCACACCGGCCATGCTGGCCGATGCCGCCAAGTCCATTGCCAAAGGTGCGGCTTTCAAATGCGAGGTGCTGGGCCCCAAAGAGGTTACCAAATTGGGCATGGGCGCCTTTTTGGCGGTTGCCCGCGGTGCTGCAGAGCCTTTGCGGTTCATTGTGATGCGTTACAACGGCGCAGCCGCAGCCCAAGCCCCCGTGGTGCTGGTGGGCAAGGGGATCACATTCGATACCGGCGGTATTTCCATCAAGCCGGCTGCCGAAATGGACGAGATGAAATACGACATGTGCGGCGCGGCCAGTGTCTTGGGGGTTTTCAAGGCCTTGGGTGAGCTCAAGCCCGCCATCAACGTGGTGGGCTTGATTCCTGCCACCGAGAACATGCCCGATGGCTTGGCGGTCAAGCCGGGTGATGTGGTCACCAGCATGAGTGGCCAGACCATTGAAATTTTGAACACCGATGCAGAAGGGCGTTTGGTGCTCTGCGATGCGCTGACGTATGCCGAGCGGTTCAAGCCCCAAGCTGTGATCGACATTGCCACCTTGACCGGCGCCTGCGTGATTGCACTCGGCGCTGTTCGCTCGGGCCTTTTTTCGAGCAACGATGCCTTGGCACAGTCACTCCTGAGTGCGGGTGATGCGTCGGGTGATGGCTGCTGGCGCATGCCGTTGGACGATGACTATGCGGAAGGCCTCAAGTCGCGTTTCGCAGACGTGGCCAACGTGGCCGGTCGTCAGGCGGGCTCGGTCACCGCAGCCAAGTTTTTGCAACGCTTTGCGTCGCGTTATCCGTGGGCCCACTTGGACATTGCCGGAACGGCTTGGCGAAGCGGAGCGGCTAAAGGTGCCACAGGCCGGCCTGTCGGTTTGCTGATGCATTACCTCTTGGCACAAGTGAGTCAAGTGCAAAAAGGGCCAGCCAAAACCGCTGCTGCACGCCGCCGTTGACTGGGTGCAGATGACCCGGATTGAATTTCATTTCAATGCGCCCGAGCGCTTGCAATATGCCTGTCGACTTTTGCGCAAGGCGCATGGACGCGGCTTGAGCTTGGGGGTTGTGGGCTCCGAGGCCGCATTGCGCCAATTGGACGCAGCGCTTTGGACTTTTTCTGAGACAGATTTTTTGCCACACAGCACAGCGGCAGATGCCCAAGATGTGCAGGATGCCTCGCCCATTCGCTTTCATGTTGATCCGCTTCAGTTGAGCGGGATGGATGTGCTGGTGAACCTGGGCGATGACGTGCCTCAAGGTTTTGAAAAGTTTGAGCGCTTGATCGAGATCGTGGCCACCGACGACCATGGCCGAATGACTGCGCGCCAACGCTGGCGGCATTACACCGCCCAAGGCTACGATTTATTGCAACACGATTTGTCCAAGGTTTCTGCGCCATGACATCGCCTGAATCAGAGCGCTTTTCTGAACACGCACCTTTGGTTGTTCCAGTTTTAAGCACGGTTGTTCCGCAACATCAAATACCCTTCGATTTGATGGCGGCGTTGGATGCGCGTGAATCTGAACGGGTTTCTTTTATGGCTTTAGCCGACGACTTGGTCCAAGCTTTGCGCCCTGAATTGGAGCGCATGACCACCGAATTGGTGCGGCGCAGCTTGCAGCAGGCTTGGGCCAAGCGTTTTCGCCCAGAGTGGGACTGAGTAGCCAAATAACCTTGGTTGTTTGGCGAGAATTTTGGTTTTCCCTAGGCCACAAGCGGTCAGATTTGCAGTATCTTTACGGCTTGCTTAATTGAAGCAATTTATTTTCGGAGTTTCTATGAAATTTTCTGGTGTGCGTTCTTTGACAGTGGTTTCTGTGGCCGTTGCTGCAGTTGTTTTGGCTGCTTGTGGCAAAAAAGATGCTGCATCCGACGCCACAGTGATCAAAATTGGTCACGTGGGTCCTGTCAGCGGTGCCATTGCTCACTTGGGCAAAGACAACGAAAACGGTGCCCGCATGGCCATTGAAGAACTCAATGCTGCTGGCCTGAAAATCGGTGACAAGGCTGTCAAATTTGAATTGCTGGCTGAAGACGATGCTGCCGATCCCAAGCAAGGCACGGCGGCTGCTCAGAAGCTGGTCGACGCCAAAGTCAACGGCGTGATTGGTCACCTGAACTCCGGTACCACCATTCCTGCTTCGCAGCTGTACAACGCTGCAGGCATTCCTCAGATCTCTCCATCCGCTACAAACCCCAAGTACACCCGTCAGGGTTACACCGGCGCGTTCCGCGTGGTGGCTGACGATGTGCATTTGGGCGGCACCTTGGGCAAATACGCTGTGGAAACCCTCAAGGGCAAAAACATCGCTGTGATCGATGACCGTACAGCTTACGGCCAAGGCGTGGCTGAAGAGTTCAAGAAGGGCGCCACCGCTGCTGGCGGCACCATCGTCGGTCACGAATTCACCACCGACAAAGCTTCTGACTTCAACTCCATCCTGACCACTCTGAAGGCCAAGAAGCCTGACGTCGTGTTCTTCGGCGGCATGGACGCTGTGGCTGGCCCCATGCTGCGCCAGATGAAATCTCTGGGCATCAACGCCAAGTTCTTGGGCGGTGACGGCATCTGCACTTCCGAGCTGGCCAAGTTGGCTGGCGACGCCATGAAAGACGAGTCGGTCTTCTGTGCTGAAGCTGGTGGTGTTGAAGGCGAACAAAAAGCCGGTATGGACAAGTTCCGTACCGATTTCAAAGCCAAATTCAATGCCGACGTGCAGGTGTACGCCCCTTACGTTTATGACGCTGTCAAAGTCATGGCCACAGCCATGGTGACTGCAGGCTCGGCTGATCCAGCCAAGTACCTGCCAGCTTTGAAAGCCATCAACTACAAAGGCGTGACTGGCAACATCGCGTTTGACGAAAAAGGCGACATCAAGAACGGCGCTTTGACTCTGTACACCTACAAAGGTGGTGAGCGCGCTCAACTCGCAGTCGTCCGCTGATCTTAAAGCCCCCGGTTTCGGGGGCTTTTTTCTTGCCCTGGCACGACCAGGGTTTGAAAGCACAGACGAAAAAAAGCCTGCACATGTGCAGGCTTTTTTGTTTTGGCGGAGCAGGCGGGATTCGAACCCGCGGTGGGCTATTAACCCACACACGCTTTCCAGGCGTGCGACTTAAACCACTCATCCACCGCTCCGAAGCGTCGTATTGTAGCAGCGTAAAAGGCCCATTTAGGCTCTTGAACCTTTTGTCTGCCCTGATTCGCACATTGGTTTTTTTGTGAATTCTGGATGACAGTGGTTTTACGGGGGGGTTTTGTCCTTAAACTTCGCCTCTGTTTGAATTCCTTTGTCCCTTCTTTGGCGCACAGCCCGACAAGCCCATGAAATTTCGCTTTCCCATCGTCATCATTGACGAAGACTACCGCTCCGAAAACACATCGGGCCTGGGCATTCGGGCTTTGGCCGATGCAATCATCAGCGAAGGTTTCGAAGTTCTGGGTGTGACCAGTTACGGCGACTTGTCTCAGTTTGCGCAGCAGCAAAGCCGTGCCAGCGCGTTCATCTTGTCGATCGACGACGAAGAGTTCTCGCCAGGCCCTGATCTGGACCCTGCGGTGATCAACCTGCGGGCCTTCATTGATGAAGTGCGTCGCAAAAATGCTGACGTGCCGATCTACATTTATGGCGAGACCAAAACATCGCGCCATTTGCCCAACGACATCCTGCGCGAGCTGCACGGCTTTATCCACATGTTTGAAGACACGCCCGAGTTTGTGGCGCGTCACATCATCCGCGAAGCCAAGAGCTATCTCGAAGGCGTGCAGCCCCCATTCTTTAAAGCATTGCTCGATTACGCCGAAGACGGCTCATATTCGTGGCACTGCCCGGGCCACTCGGGGGGCGTGGCTTTTTTGAAGAGCCCAGTGGGCCAGATGTACCACCAGTTTTATGGCGAAAACATGCTGCGCGCCGACGTGTGCAACGCGGTGGAAGAACTGGGCCAGTTGCTGGACCACAACGGTGCCATTGGCGAGAGCGAGCGCAACGCCGCCCGCATCTTCAATGCCGACCACTGTTTCTTCGTGACCAACGGCACCAGCACTTCCAACAAAATCGTCTGGCACCACACCGTGGCGCCTGGTGACGTGGTGGTGGTGGACCGCAATTGCCACAAATCCATCTTGCACGCGATCATCATGACCGGCGCGATTCCGGTTTTCATGAAGCCCACACGCAACCATTTCGGCATCATTGGGCCCATCCCCAAAAGCGAGTTCGAGCCTTCAGCCATCATGGCCAAGATCAAGGCCAACCCTTTGCTCAAGGGCGTGGACCCGAAAAAGGTCAAGCCGCGTGTGATGACCCTCACGCAGTCCACCTACGACGGCGTTTTGTACAACACCGAAACCATCAAGAGCATGCTGGATGGCTATGTGGAAAACCTGCACTTTGATGAAGCCTGGTTGCCGCATGCTGCTTTCCACCCGTTTTATGGTCCTTATCATTCGATGGGCAAAAAGCGCGCACGGCCGAAAGAGTCGATGGTGTACGCCACGCAATCTATCCACAAGTTGTTGGCAGGTATCAGTCAGGCCAGCCATGTGTTGGTGCAAGACGCACAAAACACCAAGCTCGACCGCCCGCTGTTCAATGAGGCATACCTGATGCACACGTCGACCAGCCCGCAGTACAGCATCATTGCCAGCTGCGATGTGGCGGCCGCCATGATGGAGCCACCCGGTGGTACTGCGCTGGTGGAAGAAAGCATTGCCGAAGCGTTGGATTTCCGCCGCGCCATGCGAAAAATCGATGCCGAGTACGGCAAAGACTGGTGGTTCAAGGTTTGGGGCCCTGAGAAGTTTGCCGAAGAAGGCATTGGCCGAGCTGATGACTGGATCTTGCGCAATGATCCGCGTAAGAAAACCAGCAAATGGCATGGTTTCGGTCAGCAACTGGCCGATGGCTTCAACATGCTGGACCCGATCAAGTCGACCATCGTCACGCCAGGCCTGGATCTGGATGGCAAGTTTGACAAGACTGGTATTCCGGCATCGATCGTCAGCAAGTTTTTGACCGAGCACGGTGTGGTGGTCGAAAAAACTGGCCTCTACAGCTTCTTCATCATGTTCACCATCGGCATCACCAAGGGCCGCTGGAACACGCTGTTGACTGCTTTGCAGCAGTTCAAGGACGAGTACGCCAAGAACCAGCCGATGTGGAAAATCATGCCGGAGTTCTGCCAGAAGCACCCGCGCTATGAGCGCATGGGCCTGCGTGACCTGTGCCAGCACGTGCACGAGATGTACGCCAAGTACGATATTGCCCGCTTGACCACCGAGATGTATTTGTCGGACTTGGCACCTGCCATGCGCCCTTCAGACGCTTATGCCCACATTGCGCAGCGCAAGACCGAGCGCGTGGAAATCGACCACCTGGAAGGTCGCATCACCGTGGGCCTGGTCACACCTTACCCACCGGGCATTCCACTGTTGATTCCCGGCGAAGTCTTCAACAAGAAGATCGTGGACTACCTCAAGTTCGCTCGCGAGTTCAACGAAAAGTGCCCTGGCTTTGAGACCGATATCCACGGTTTGGTGGAAATTAAAGACGACGATGGCAAGAAGCGGTACTTTGCGGATTGCGTGAAGGCTTAAGGCATTTGCGGTGGGTTTTTGCCTCTTGGGTCCGAGGGGAGGGCAGGTGAGTTGGGGCCCCGGGGGGGGGGGGGGACGGGCCCGGGGGGTGGCACCAACCCCCCCCCCCCCCCCCCCCCCACAACC
>ERZ1034363.585-NODE-585-length-24611-cov-3.637075_pt1 | contig 24611 bp, 16 predicted proteins | sample MGYA00520616_ERZ1034363 | MGnify/ENA primary metagenome ERZ1034363 (study PRJEB33736, sample SAMEA104284506) | Azolla filiculoides | biome: Urban; feature: Water surface; material: Ditch water | place: Netherlands | collected 2015-10-28 | depth 0-0.1 m ... | reverse complement strand
CTGGCGGATTCACCAACACATGCCTGCGGAAGGCGAGGTGATGCTCTTCAACCGCAGCCACTACGAAGACGTGCTGGTGCCCGTGGTCAACGGCTGGATCACACCAGAGCAGACGCGCCAGCGCTTCGCACAGATCAATGATTTCGAGCGCCTGCTGAGTGAAACCGGCACCGTGATCCTGAAATTCATGCTGCACATCAGCTTTGAAGAACAACGCCAGCGCCTGCAGGAGCGCGTGGACGACCCCGCCAAGCACTGGAAGTTCAGCATGGGGGACCTCGATGCACGCAAGCAGTGGCCCGCGTACCAGAAGGCCTACGAGGTCTTGCTTGGCGCCACCAGCACCCCCGGGGCACCCTGGACCGTGGTGCCCTCGGACTCCAAGACCCACCGCAACCTGATGATCGCCACCGTGGTGCGCGACACCCTGAAGGCACTGGACCTGCGCTACCCGCCCAGCGACCCGGCCCTCAAGGGCCTGAAGATCGAATAGGCCGACGGCCGCCCATTTCACCCCGATAACACCCGAGACGAAAGCCCCGCAATGACCGACCTGTCCGCCGAATTCAAGGCCCTTGCCAACTACCGCCCCACGCACAAGGTGCGTTTTGTCACCGCCGCCAGCCTCTTTGACGGACATGACGCCGCCATCAACATCATGCGCCGCATCCTGCAGGGCATGGGCGCCGAAGTGATCCATCTGGGTCACAACCGCTCGGTCGATGAAGTGGTCACGGCCGCACTGCAGGAAGACGTGCAGGGCATTGCCATCAGCTCCTACCAGGGCGGGCATGTCGAGTATTTCAAGTACATGGTGGACCTGCTGAAAAGCCGCGGTGGCGCGCACATCCAGGTGTTCGGCGGCGGTGGCGGCGTGATCGTCCCGCCCGAAATCCGGGAGCTGCAGGCCTATGGTGTCACCCGCATCTACAGCCCCGAGGACGGCCAGCGCATGGGCTTGGCCGGCATGATCGGCGAAATGGTGATGCGCTGCGACCAGGACATCACGCCTTACGCGCCGACGACACTGGAGGCGATTCAGGGGCATGGCGAGATGGCCTGGCGCGCACTGGCCCAGCTCATGACCGCCCTGGAAAACGAAAAGGCCGACGCCCCACTCATGGACGCCGTCAAGCAGGCGGCGGCCACCCGCCAGGTGCCCGTGCTGGGCATCACCGGCACGGGTGGCGCGGGCAAGTCATCCCTGACCGATGAGTTGATCCGGCGCCTGCGCCTGGACCAGAACGACAGCTTGCGCGTGGCGGTCATCTCCATCGACCCGTCACGCCGCAAGAGCGGTGGCGCCTTGCTGGGCGACCGCATTCGCATGAACGCCATCGGCCCATGGAGCAGCGGTCAGCGCGTGTTCATGCGCTCACTCGCCACACGCGACTTTGGCAGCGAAATCAGTGCAGCCCTGCCCGATGTGTTGGCCGCCACCAAGTGCGCGGGCTTTGATCTGATCATTGTGGAAACCTCAGGCATTGGCCAAGGTGACGCCGCCATCGTGCCGCACGTGGATGTGCCCATGTATGTGATGACGCCCGAGTTTGGCGCCGCCAGCCAGCTGGAAAAAATCGACATGCTCGACTTTGCCGAGTTCGTTGCCATCAACAAGTTCGACCGCAAGGGCGCCTCCGACGCGCTGCGCGACGTGGCCAAGCAGGTGCAGCGCAACAAGGAAGCCTGGACCACGCCCACCGAGCAGATGCCGGTGTTCGGCACCATGGCCGCGCGCTTCAATGACGACGGCGTGACCGCGCTGTACCAGGCCTTGAAACCCCGCCTGGCCGGGCTGGGGCTGAAGCTGACCGACGGCACCCTGCCCCTGGTCGCTGTGCGTCACAGCACCAACCAGACCCCCGTGGTGCCCGCGGCGCGCACCCGCTACCTGGCAGAGATCACCGACACGGTGCGCGGCTACAAGAAGAAGGCCCGCGCCCAGGCCCGCCTGGCCCGCGAGATCCAGCAGTTGCGCGCCGCCGCCGCCATGCTGGAAGTCGGCAAGCCCGGCAAGGCCCGCGCCGCCGAGGCCGCCATCGACCTGGCCGTGCAGCGCGAGGAAACGCAGGACAAGGCCGCCGCCAAGCTGCTGGCCCAATGGCCCGAGATGCAAAAAGCCTATGCGGGCGACGAATACGTGGTGAAGATCCGGGACAAGGAAATCCGCACCGCGCTGACCAGCAAGTCGCTGTCAGGCACCACCATCCGCAAGGGCTGCCTGCCCCAATACGAGGACCACGGTGAAATCCTCAAGTGGCTGATGCTCGACAACGTGCCCGGCAGCTACCCCTACACCGCAGGCACCTTCGCCTTCAAGCGCGAGAACGAAGACCCCACCCGCATGTTCGCCGGCGAAGGCGACCCCTTCCGCACCAACCGCCGCTTCAAGCTCCTGTCATCCGGCATGGAGGCCAAGCGCCTGTCGACGGCCTTTGACTCGGTCACCCTCTACGGCAACGACCCCGACCGCCGCCCTGACATTTACGGCAAGGTCGGCAACTCCGGTGTGTCCGTGGCCACGCTGGATGACATGAAGGTGCTCTACGACGGGTTTGACCTGTGCAACCCGACCACCAGCGTGTCGATGACGATCAACGGCCCGGCACCGTCGATTCTGGCCATGTTCATGAACACCGCCATCGACCAGAACATCGCCAGGTTCAAGGCCGACAACGGGCGCGACCCCACCGACACCGAAACGGAAAAGATCCGTGAATGGGTGCAGGCCAACGTGCGTGGCACGGTGCAGGCCGACATCCTGAAGGAAGACCAGGGCCAGAACACCTGCATTTTCAGCACCGAGTTCAGCCTGAAGGTCATGGGCGACATCGCCAGCTACTTTGTGCACCACAACGTGCGCAACTTCTACAGCGTGTCGATCAGCGGCTACCACATTGCCGAAGCCGGCGCCAACCCGATCAGCCAGCTCGCGTTCACGCTGTCGAACGGCTTCACCTTCGTCGAAGCCTACCTGGCACGCGGCATGCACATCGACGACTTCGCGCCCAACCTGAGCTTCTTCTTCAGCAATGGCATGGACCCCGAATACACCGTGATGGGCCGCGTGGCGCGGCGCATCTGGGCCGTGGCCATGAAGGAGAAATACGGCGCCAACGAGCGCAGCCAGAAGCTGAAGTACCACATCCAGACCAGCGGGCGCAGCCTGCACGCGCAGGAGATCCAGTTCAACGACATCCGCACCACGCTGCAGGCCTTGATCGCGATCTACGATAACTGCAACAGCCTGCACACCAATGCGTTCGACGAGGCCATCACCACGCCGACCGAGGATTCAGTGCGCCGCGCCATGGCGATCCAGCTCATCATCAACCGCGAATGGGGTCTGGCCAAGAACGAAAACCCGAGCCAGGGCGCCTTCATCATTGAGGAGCTGACCGAACTGGTGGAAGAAGCCGTGCTGAGTGAGTTCGAGCGCATTGCCGAGCGTGGCGGCGTGCTGGGCGCCATGGAAACCGGCTACCAGCGCGGGCGGATCCAGGACGAATCCATGCACTACGAGATGCTCAAGCACACCGGCGAGCTGCCCATCATCGGCGTCAACACCTTCCGCAACCCGCATGGCGACGCGGTGCATGACACGCTGGAGCTGGCGCGCAGCACCGAGGAAGAAAAAGAGAGCCAGTTGCAACGGCTGGCCGACTTCCACACCCGCCACGCGGCCGAGGCGCCGAAGCAGCTCAAGCGCCTGCAGCAGGCCGTGATCGACAACGGCAACGTATTCGAGGTGCTGATGGACGCCGTGCGCGTGTGCTCGCTGGGTCAGATCACCAGCGCACTGTTCGAGGTGGGCGGCCAGTACCGGCGCAATATGTAAGCCCCCCCCGGTGCCAGTTCCAGCGCGGGGGTGTGAGGGTCAGGCCGCCAACTGGCGGCCTGCGTTCCTCAGGCGAATTCCCTGGCGTGCATCCAGGCCGCGTGTTTCGGCGCCCGCTTGGTCTTGTTCCACTCTTCGAGCATCTCCCACTTCACGGCGTCGAGCTTCTGGTACATGTCGGGCGTGCCGATGTTGGCCGCCAGTTCCAGGCGGTGGCCGTTCGGGTCGAAGAAGTAGATCGACTTGAAGATGGTGTGGTCGGTCGGGCCGATCACGGCAATGCCTTCGGCTTCCAGGCGGGTTTTGGCTTCTTCCAGCGTGGCCACACTGTCCACCTCGAAGGCGATGTGCTGCACCCAGTCCGGCGTGTTGGTGTCACGCCCCATGGGCGGGGAATTCGGGATTTCAAAGAAGGCCAGCACGTTGCCCTGGCCCGCGTCCATGAACAAATGCATGTAGGGGTCGGGCGCATGGGTCGAAGGCACCTGGTCCTCGGCAATGGCCAGCACGAACTTCATGTTCAGGTGCTTGACGTACCACTCGACGGTTTCCTTGGCATCTTTGCAGCGGTAGGCCACGTGGTGAATTTTCTTGATTTGCATGACAGTCTCCTGGGGTTGAAAGGGAGCAAAAGCGGGGTCTCAGACGCCCTGGCGCGCGTGCTTCAAGGCTTCGCGCAGCACGCTGATATCGCCGACCTGGTTGGCCAGCAGCAGGATCAGGCGGGCGTTGACAGCCTCGCTCTGCTCATCGCTCAGGTCGCGGTGGGTGTCGATCAGCGCTTCATAGAAGTCGTCGCCGGGCGAGAACTCGCGGAAGTAGCGCTGGCCGGGTTCTTTGAGGTTGGGCTGGAGTTGCAGGGGCATGGAATGTCTCCTCAGGCGTTGCAGGTGGCGCGGGCCACGGCGGCGCGCACGAAAGATGGATCGAAGGTACGCCAGCGGGCGGCCACATGCTGGTCCGGGCGGGCCAGGTAGGTGGTGCCGGGCCTGGCGTCGTAGCGGCGGGCGATCAGACCCTGCGTGTCGGCCAGCACGGTGAGGCCGTCGAGCGGCCCACCGGCCGGTGTCACGACGATCGGTTGCACAGCGATCGGATCAGCGGCCAGCGCCTTCAACTGCGCCAGCGTGGCCGCGTCAAGGGCGCCCACGCTGTCGGCAAACACCAGCAGCTGGAAGCGGTTGCCCAACTGGTCCAGCAGCCAGGCGTCCTGGCCGCCCACCCGGATCGGCGCGTCGTCCATCGGCGCGCCGGGCACCATGTCGCCGGCGAAAGTGTCGGCGTCGGGCGTGTTCAGGGCAGATTGCGTCAGGAAGGCCGGCACCGACAGGCGGCCGGAATTCACCAGCCGGCGCGCAAACGCGTGGTCCTGCGCCAGGTCCAGCACCGCGTTGCGGAAGGTCTTGCTGACCCGGCTCTTGGGCGTGATGAAGTCGGTCGAACGGGTGGAGTTCATCAGGTTCTCGTCGGCGGCGAAGGTGCGGTCGACGCTGTAGGTGTCCAGCAGCGTCTCGGGCGCCTGGCCGGCCATGACCAGTTGCAGTTTCCAGATCAGGTCGTCGGCGTCCTGGAAGCCCGAGTTCGCGCCGCGTGCGCCGAACGGCGACACCTGGTGCGCCGCGTCACCCACGAACAGCGCACGCCCGGCGCGGAAGTCCTTCATGCGCCGGCACTGGAAGGTGTAGACGCTGACCCACTCCAGATCGAACGGCCGCTCGTCGCCCAGCATGGCCTGGATGCGGGGAATGACGTTCTCCGGCTTCTTTTCTTCCTCGGGGTCGGCGTCCCAGCCGAGCTGGAAGTCGATGCGCCAGACGTTGTCGCTCTGCTTGTGCAGCAGCACGCTCTGGTTGCGGTGGAACGGCGGGTCAAACCAGAACCAGCGCTCTGCGGGATAGTCGGCTTTCATGATCACGTCGGCGATCAGGAAGCGGTCCATGAAGATGCGCCCGTCGATGTCCAGCCCCAGCATGCGCCGGATCGGGCTGCGCGCGCCGTCGGCCACGATCAGCCAGTCGGCCTCGATGTCGAAGGTGCCATCGGGCGTGTCCACGCGCAGGCGCACGTGGTCGGCCTCGTTCTGCACGCCCACCACCTTGTAGCGCCAGCGGATGTCGGCGCCAAGTTCCATGGCGCGCGTCACCAGCGTCTCTTCGAGGTAGTACTGCTGCAGGTTGATCATGCCGGGGCGCTTGTGGCCGGCGTCGGGCACCAGGTCGAAGCGGTAGACCTCTTTCTCGCGGAAGAAGGTACGGCCCACGTTCCAGCTCACGCCCTTGTCGCAGACCGTGTCGCCCACGCCCAGGCGGTCCAGCACTTCGAGTGCGCGCTTGGCGTAGCAGACGGCGCGCGAGCCGATCGACACGGTGTCGTCCTCGTCCAGCACCAGCACCGGGATGCCCTTCAGGCGGGCGTCCACGGCCGCGGCCAGCCCCACCGGGCCGGCGCCGACGATCACCAGCGGACGGCGCTGCGGCGTCTCGCCCTGCAGGTCGGCCGGGCCGGTGTAGGCAAATTTCGGGTACGTGTAGGTCCCCATGGGGTGTATCTCCTGGTATGCAAACTGGCGGAATGTGATCGCGGGCGCCCTGCAGACTTCCCGCCGTATCTTGGAAGACCAAATTTACCATTAGTAAATGAATTCTCCTAATCGTAATTTAATTGGTTTGATACAAATCAAATGCAGCCCTGCCTGCCGCCGGGTGGGCTTGCAAAAGCACGGGGCCCGGCCCGGCGCTTTGCCATGAAAATGCGCCATGCCCAACGATTCCCCCGGCGTGCAGCCCCTCTCCCCGCGCCCGCCGCGACCCGACTGGCGGCTGTTGCTGCGCATGACGCGCCCCGGCTTCCTGACGGTCACAGCCGCCGGCTGCTTGCTGGGCCTGGCCTCGGCCGCCGCCACTGGGCGCGGCCTCGACATTCCCAAGGCGCTGCCCACCGTGGTGCTGGCGCTGCTGGCGCACGCGGGCGGCAACGTGCTCAACGACTACTTTGATGCCCGCAACGGCGCCGATGCGGCCAACACCAGCGGACTGTTCCCGTTCTCCGGCGGGTCGCGGCTGATCCAGAACGGCGTGGTCAGCATGGCCGACACCGGCCGCTGGGCCGCCGCGCTGCTGATCCTGTTGATTCCGCCGGGCCTGCTGCTGGCACTGCACAGCGGCGGCGGGCTGGTGGCCATCGGCGTGGCCGGGCTGCTGCTGGCCTGGGCCTATTCGGCGCCGCCGCTGGCGCTGATGTCACGCGGCCTGGGCGAGCTGGCCGTGGCCGGCGCCTGGTGGCTGGTGGTGGTGGGCGCGGACTACGTGCAGCGCGGCCAGTTCTTCGTGGTGCCCGCCGTGATCGCCGTCAGCTACGCGCTGCTGGTCGCCAACATCCTGCTCATCAACGGCTTTCCGGACGCCGAAGCCGATGGACGGGTGGGCAAAGCCACCCTCGTGGTGCGCCTGTCGCCGCGACGGGCCGCGTGGCTGTACGGGGGCATCGCGCTGCTGGCCCATGGCTGGCTGGCGCTCACCGCCTGGCGGCTGATTCCGCAGGCCGCGCTGTGGGGCCTGCTGTCGCTGCCGCTCTCGCTGACCGCCGGGTGGCTGCTGGTGCGCCATGCCGACGAACCCCGGCGGCTGCGTCCGGCCATTGTGTTGTCGATTGCCGCGGCCGTGGTGCATGGCCTGGCCGTGGCGGGCGGACTGGTGTCACAGACCTGGGCCTGAGCAGAAAGACAACTCTAATATCAATAGCAAACAATGACCTATTTACATTGGGATAAGGCCAAAACAGCTTGAAAATCACCTGGGTGACCTTCCCGGTGCCCTGACGTCCTTATGATTTGCGCATTCAAGTCTCCCACAGCACCATGACCACCCCTTCCGCCCCGCTCCCCGCCGCCTTCAACACCATCGCCGACCAGATCCACCAGCACGCCCGGACCGAACCCACCCGCCGCGCGCTGGTGGAATGCGCGGGCACCGACACCCGCACCATCGACTACGGCGCGCTCGACACCCTGATGGACCGCGTCGCCGCCGCCCTGCAGCGCGACGGCCTGCAGCCCGGGGACGCCATCGCCCTGTGCGCCACCACCTCCATTGCGTACGCCGCCGTCTACCTGGGCGCGCTGCGTGCCGGCGTTGTGGTGGCCCCCCTGGCCCCCGGCAGTACGCCAGAGGCCCTGGCCCGCATGCTGGCCGACGCGGGCGCCCGCCTGCTGTTCACCGATGCGGCGGGCGCTGACGCATTTGGCCCCGCCGGCGCAGGCCAGGTGCCGCGCATTGCGCTGGACGGCTCCGCCGCAGGCGAACCGTATGAGGCCTGGCTGGCCGCACCCGGCACCGCGCCCGCCACCGTGGCGGTGCAGCCCGGCTGGCCCTTCAACATCATCTATTCATCCGGCACCACCGGCGCGCCCAAAGGCATCGTGCAGTCGCACGGCATGCGCTGGTCCCATGTGCTGCGCGGGGCCGCGTACGGCTACGGGCCAGGCAAGGTCACGCTGCTGTCCACGCCGCTGTACTCCAACACCACGCTGGTCGCCTTTTTCCCCACGCTGGCCTATGGCGGCACGCTGCTGCTCATGCCCAAGTTTGATGCCGCCAGCTACCTGCAACTGGCGCAGGCCCACCGCGTGACACACACCATGCTGGTGCCGGTGCAATACCAGCGCCTGATGGCCCGGCCCGACTTTGACGCGCACGACCTCTCCAGCTTCGAGGTCAAGTTCGGCACCAGCGCGCCGTTCAGCGCCGCGCTGAAGGCCGATGTGCTCAAACGCTGGCCCGGCGGGCTGGTGGAGTTCTACGGCATGACCGAAGGCGGCGGCACCTTCATCCTGGAAGCCCACAACTTCCCCGACAAGCTGCACACCGTCGGCCGCCCGGCCGAAGGCCACGACCTGCGCCTGATCGACGACGCCGGCGTGGAGGTCGCGCCCGGCGAGGCCGGCGAGGTGGTCGGCCACTCCGGCGGCATGATGACCGGCTACCACGGCCAGCCCGAGAAGACGCGCGAGGCCGAGTGGTTCGCGCCCGACGGCAAGCGCTTCATCCGCACCGGCGACGTTGGCCGGTTTGACGCCGACGGCTTCCTCACGCTGTTCGACCGCAAGAAGGACATGATCATCTCGGGCGGCTTCAACATCTACCCCAGCGACCTCGAAGGCCTGCTGTGCGAGCACCCCGCCGTGCTGGAAGCCGCCGTGGTCGGCGTGCCCTCCATCGAATGGGGCGAAACCCCGGTCGCCTTCGTTGTCCTGCGCGCCGGCCACGACATCACCGCAGACGCCCTGCGCGACTGGCTGAACGCCCGCGTCGGCAAGACCCAGCGCCTGAGCGCCCTGCACCTGATGCCCGAGCTGCCGCGCAGTGCCATTGGCAAGGTGCTCAAGCGCGACCTGCGGGACCTGCACACGCCTGCGCGTTGATGCGTTAATCCAACACCCGCCCCTGTTCTGCAACCCACCGGAGACCGCTTCATGACCTCAGCAACGATGGACACCTGGCACCAGATCGTCCAAACCCGCGACCGCGCCGCCCTGCAGCGCCTGCTGGCCGACGACGTGGTGTTTGAATCCCCCGTGGTGCACACCCCGCAGGCCGGCAAGCCCGTCACCGCGATGTACCTGCAGGCGGCGATGCATGTGCTGGTCAACGACAGCTTCCGCTACGTCAACGAATGGCACGGCCCCAGCTCGGCCGTACTCGAATTCGAGACCACCTGCGAAGGCATCCTGATCAACGGCGTGGACATGATCACCTGGAACGCCGCCGGCCAGATCACGCACTTCAAGGTCATGGTGCGCCCGCTCAAGGCCGTGAACAAGCTGCACGAGTTGATGGGACGGATGCTGCAGGCGGCGCAGCAGCAGTGAGGGTTGGGGAAGAGTCGTTGCAGCGCAACGACCGTTGACCGACTGAAGCCGTCGAATGAAATTGGCGGTTCAAACGTGGTGGTGGCAATGCCTGGAATAGTCTGATTGCGCTCGGCCTTGGGCTTTTGCCCGATTCACACCTTCGGCCCACAGCGCGACGGTCACGCCTACTCCCCGATCGACCGGTATTCAGCGCAGGACTAAACCGCTCGCGCGGTAGCCCCGGATCCAGCGCCTGAGGTATGCACAGGCCATGAACGTGTCTATGTTGATGAATGAGGCAATTGGCCTCGTTCACGACAGGAGCACAGCCATGCAATCTTCGATTCAAACCGTCTCCCCACTGCGCCAGCGCATGCTTGAGGACATGCGCATGCGCCAGCTGGCACCCAAGACCCAAAGCACCTACATCCGGGCCGTTGGCAAGCTGGCCAAATTCATCGGCAGATCGCCCGACACCGCCGACGCAGAGGATCTGCGTCGATTCCAGTTGCATCTGGTGGACGAAGGCACCTCACCGATCACCCTGAACGCCACCATCACCGGGCTGACCTTCTTCTTCGACGTCACGCTTGGGCGCGCCGAGATGATGGCCAGGATGCAATCGGTGCGGGTTCCCCACAAACTTCCAGTGGTTCTGAGCAAAGAAGAAGTGGCCCGCCTGCTTGGCGCCGTCGGACACATCAAGCACCAGACCGCGCTGTCACTGGCTTACGGCACGGGCCTGCGAGTCGGCGAGGTCGTCGCCCTCAAAGTGGGTGACATCGACAGCCAGCGCATGACACTGCGTGTGGAGCAGGGCAAGGGCCGCAAAGACCGTTACGCCATGCTCTCTCCGGTGCTGCTGGAACGCCTGCGGGTGTGGTGGCGCGTAGCGCGCGCCCAAGGCAAGATGCTTGATGGCGGCTGGCTGTTTCCGGGCCTGAACCCCATCGAGGCCTTGAGCACCCGCCAACTCAACCGCGCCATCCATGACGCGGCTGAACTGGCCAAGATCGACAAGCGCGTCTCCATGCACACGCTGCGCCATAGTTTCGCCACCCACCTGCTGGAGCAGAAGGTCGACATCCGCGTGATCCAGGTGCTTCTCGGTCACAAGCGCCTGGATACCACCGCACAGTACGTCCAGGTGGCCACCGACATCCTGCGTGAAGTGATGAGTCCGCTGGAATCCCTTCAAGCCCAAGCCCGCCAGGCCCCACAACCTGCATAGGCCAACACCATGGGGCCTGGTGCCCTGGAGGTGGCGGACATCTTGCGCGCCCACGGGCCGGCCTGGCGGCTTGCCCAGCGAGCGCGCCTGAGCCTGGGCCAGCTCAAGGTCATGTCGGCGATTGAGCAGTGCCGCACCGCGGCACTGGGGGGACATGTGCTGCGCTGTGAAGGCTGCGGACACGACCAGACCGCCTACAACTCCTGTCGCAACCGGCACTGCCCCAAGTGCCAGGCCAGCGCAGCCAGGCGCTGGCTCGAGGCACGCCAGGCCGATCTCCTGCCGGTGGACTATTACCACGTGGTCTTCACGCTGCCAGCACCCATCAGTGACATTGCCTATTACAACAAGGCCGTGATCTACGGGCTGCTGTTTGAGATCGCCGCTGAAGTGCTGGGCACGATTGCCGCCGACCCCAGGCATCTGGGGGCCCAGGTCGGCGTGACGCTGGTCCTGCACACCTGGGGATCGGCCCTGACGCACCATCCCCACGTGCACGGAATCGTTCCCGACGGGGGCCTCTCGCCCGATGGCCAGCGGTGGGTGGCCTGCAAACCCGGCTTCTTCCTGCCGGTGCGGGTGCTCTCGCGCTTGTTTCGCAGGCGCTTCCTTGAAGAGTTGCAGAAAAACTATCGTGCCGGCCAACTGCAGTTCTTTGGCGAGTACGCCGACCTGGCCAATCCGAAGTCCTTCGCCGGGTGGCTGGCGCCACTGCGCCAATGTGAGTGGGTGGTCTATGCCAAGCGCCCGTTTGCCGGACCAAAGGCGGTGCTGGCCTATCTCTGGCGCTACACCCACCGGGTGGCCATCTCCAATTCCCGCTTGGTGGCCATGGACGAGCGCGGCGTGACCTTTCGCTGGAAGGACTACCGGGACAAGGGCAGCACGCGCCACAAGACGATGACGCTGAGCGCCGAGGAGTTCATGCGCCGTTTCCTGCTGCATGTCCTGCCGGGCGGCTTTCACCGAATCCGTCACTTCGGGCTGCTGGCCAACGCCAGTCGGCGGGAGAACCTGGCCAAGGCGCGGGCTTTGCTGGGCGATGAAGAACCACTCATCAAGCTGCCACCCACGGATGCCCAGGCACCCATGGAGCCAGCACAGCCAGAGCGGGCGACCTTTGTGTGTTTGCACTGCGGTGCGGCCATGCTCATCGTCGAGACGTTTTTACGCGGGCAGTCCATTCGTGCGCCGCCGGTGGTGAAGGCGGATTCATGAAATCACGCATTCCAGCGCGACAGGAACCCGCACCGACCTTGCTTCACAGCGGGCCGCAAGGGCTGGGCTTTGCCGCCTCGCGCCGCAGGGCTGTTTATGGCCGTTGGCGTGCTCAAAACCATTGGGGTTTGCGCTGGCGTTTGGCGCATCAGAGCGCTATCGCCGTGATCGGCGTGCGACAGTTGCCATGTGCACCGCTCCCAGCGGTCCGCGCGGGCATTCAAATCCCCATAGCCGTGTGACCTGAACAGGCGCCCGCTCCCTGTTTCCGCGGTTTCCTCCCTCGAGGCTTGTACGACGCCCGCCCTCAGACAGCGGCTGGATCTTCAACGCCGCGCCTCTGCGGCGGGCATCCTACAACCCTTAACAAGACCGGTCGGCCAACGTCCAGCGACTGCTGTCGCTGCAGCCACGACATTCCAACACGCCACCCGACCCGCACGGCAGCAACGCGAAAACTACTATTTCAATAGCAAAAACATCCGAACGACGCCGGGATACAGCCCAAAACACCTGAACGCATTGGCATTCGGGCGGCGCATCCTGATTACGGGCCTGGACAAGCGCACCGGAAACGCCGACCGCCATGAAGCATCACGGGTTCGCCGGCAAATGCGGCGTGATGTTGGCCATGGCGCGGTCCACGTAGCGTTCTTTTTCACCCACGGGGCGACGTAGAGCATCCCCGACCGGGCAGCGTCCAGGCCCTCGAAGCGTGCGATAACCCGGGCAGCCAGATACTGGGAAGACAGGCCCCCGCTTGCCTTCCCACGTTGCCCTGTGCGCAGAGCGGCTGATCGTCGAGCTCATTGACGCCATCCAAGGTGATGGGAGGATGGTGACCTGCGGGTCATGCACTTTAAAACAATAGCAAATAACGGCTATTTGACGCCGGGAAGACGCCAGAATGACCTGTTTTTCCGGTCTGCGCAGGGTTTGCCCGCCGGGCGAAAGCGTTGCCGTCCAGCGCGTGCTGGCCGACGACAGTTTGCGCGACGTCAACAGCAGTGCGACCGGTGGCCCGAGCTTCGCTCGGTACGGTGGCGCTGCCGAAGGCAGGCTGCTGCAGTGGAAACTAAAATACCCCCAATTGAACGCGGGTGATCTTGCCCGCCGGGAGATGCCAGCGTGATTGGCGGTATCTCTGACCCTCATTCTCAAAGTCGATGACATGGCACAGAGCTGGCTCAAAGGAACCTTGCGCAACTGGCTCTGGGGCCTGCTGGTGATGGCGCTGGGCCTGATCCTCAGCGTCTACACCGCATTCAACCAGTCGCGCGCCCTGGACCGGGTGGACCAGGCCCGGCTGGAGCATGCCGCGCGCGGCATGTCTGAAGCCCTGACCCGCCGGCTGGACGCCTACACCGAGGTCGCGATCGGGCTGCGCAGCCTATTCATCGTCAACCCCGCCACCTCCCGCAAGGCGTTTGAAGACGCGGTGGTGCAACTGGACGTGGTGAGGCGCTATCCGGGCGTGAAGAACATCGCGTTCACACGCTATGTCACGGCCAGCCAGAAGCAGGCCTTTGAGCACGCGGTGCGGGCGGACACGTCGCTGAACGCGCAGGGCTATCCGGACTTTGCCATCCGCCCGGCGGGCGAGCGCGACGAGTACTTTGTGGCCGATTTCCTCTGGCCCCAGAGCGGCAGCCAGGGCGTGCACGGCCTGGACATCAGCGCACAGCCGGCCAACCTGGCCTCCATGCGCTATGCCATGGCCACCGGCCTGCCCACCGCCAGCGGCCCGTTTGACCTGGTGCAGGAGGTCACGGACAAGACCGGCATGGTGGTGCGGGTGCCGGTATTTTCCGACACGCCGGACAGGCGTTTTCTGGGCTCGGTGTCGGTCACACTGCGCCTGGTCGACCTGTTTGCCAACCTGCAGCGCGAGGGCGCACTCAAGGACATGCACATCGCCCTGACGGACATGGGCTCGCTGCTCCCGGATGCGCCGGCCAACACCCCGCGCCCCCTGTTTGCCAATCACCCGGCCACCGCATCCGACAAGGTCTTCGTGCAGGTGCTGCAGGTGTACGGCCGGCAATGGAAGCTGGAGGCCCATTCAGGCGCCAGCAATCTGTCCCCGTCCGAGCGCCAGGCGCCGCTGCTCATCGGCCTGGCGGGCGGTGCCATGTCGGTGCTTCTGGGGACCTTGGTCGGGCTGCTGGGGCGCGCACGCCTGCGCGCACTGGACAACGTGGCCACCACCCATGCGCTGCTGCAAAGCGTGATCGCGCATGCACCGATCCGCGTGTTCTGGAAAGACCGGGATTGCCGCTACCTGGGCTGCAACCAGCTGTTTGCAGATGACGCCGGCCGTGCCAGCCCCCAGGAGATCGTGGGCCGCACCGACCATGACCTGTGCTGGTCGGCCCATGCCGAGAGCTACCAGCAGGACGACCGGGCCGTCATGGCCTCCGGCGAGGCGCGCCTGCACTTTGAGGAGCCGCAGACCACGCCGGATGGACGAAGCATCTGGCTGGACACCTCCAAGGTGCCGTTGCGCGATGCAGAGGGCGAAGTGGTCGGCATTCTGGGGGTCTACGACGACATCACGGACCGCCACCGCAAGGACGATGAACTGGAACTGCACCGCTCCCACCTCCAGCAACTGGTTTCCGAGCGCACCGCCGAACTGCAGACCGCGTATGAACAGTTGCGGGACACGCAGCGGGCCATGGACACCGTGGGCATCGGCATTCACTGGGTCGATGTGGACAGTGGAACGCTGGCAGATGTAAACCCCTTTGCCGCCAGGCTATTGGGCTACACCGTGGAGGCGATGCGCGGCCTGCGGGTCAACGACATTGTTCCGGCGCTCAGCCCGGCGGCATTTGAAGACGTGGTGGAACGGGCTCGCCGTCAGGAGTTCGTGCATGTCGAGACCGAACAGCGCACCGCATCAGGCACCCTGGTGCCCGTGGACGTAATTACCTACCACCAGCCAGAGACCGAAACCGGCCCGGAACGGTTGATTGTGTTTGTCACCGACATCAGCGCCCGCAAAGCCGCGGAGCGCGAACTGGTGCGCGCCAAGGGGGCCGCCGAAGCCGCCAACACGGCCAAAAGCGCCTTTCTGGCCAATATGTCGCATGAGATCCGGACGCCGCTGAATGCCATCACCGGCATGGCGTTCCTGATTCGCCGGGCCGGCCTGAGCCCCGAGCAGGCCGACCGCATGCGCAAGCTCGAAGGCGCCTCCGAACACCTGCTCAACATCATCAACGCCATCCTGGAGCTGTCCAAGATCGAGGCCGGCAAATACACGCTGGCACAGCAGCCCCTCCAGGTGCGGGCCCTGCTGAGCAACGTGGCCGCGCTGGTGCGCGACCGCGCCCTGTCCAAAGGTCTGCGCCTCACGGTGGCGTGCGACCCGCTGCCTGCGCATCTGGAGGGCGATGCCACCCGTCTGCAGCAATGCCTGTTGAACTACGCCACCAACGCCGTAAAGTTCACCGACAGCGGTCATGTCGGGCTCAGCGCGCGCCTGGTGGAGGACACCGGGTCCTCGGTCATGGTGCGTTTCGAGGTGGAAGACACCGGCATCGGCATTGCGCCAGAGGTGCTGCCACGGCTGTTCAGGACGTTTGAGCAGGCCGACAACAGCATCACCCGCCAATACGGTGGCACCGGGCTGGGCCTGGCCATTACCCGCAAGCTGGCCGAAATGATGGGCGGCGAAGCCGGCGCCACCAGCGCGCCCGGTCAGGGCAGTGTGTTCTGGTTCACCACGTGCCTGGCCAAAGGCCGCGCAGGCCACGCAGGCGGCCCGACCGTGTCAGTGGAAGACGCCGAAGCTGCCTTGCGCAGCGCCCATTCGGGGCGCCAGGTGTTGCTGGCCGAGGATGATGAAATCAACCAGGAAGTGGCGGTCATGCTGCTGGAGCAGGCGGGCCTGCGGGTGGACGTGGCCAACGACGGCGCCCAGGCGCTGGCCCTCTGCCAGGGGCACAAGTGCTGATGGACATGCAGATGCCACACATGGACGGCCTGGAAGCCACCCGGCGCATCCGCCAGTTGCCCGGCTATCCGCACACGCCCATCCTGGCCATGACCGCCAACGCCTTCTCGGAAGACCGCACGCGCTGCCTGGCCGCCGGCATGAACGACTTCATCAGCAAACCGGTCGTGCCGGAATTGCTGTACGCACAACTGTTGCGCTGGCTGGCCCGCCAAGAGGCCTGAGCCCCCATCACGCGCCGGGGAGCGCAGACCACGCATGCGCCAGCCGCTCCTCTCAGGCGGTGCCGATGCCCAGGTGCGCCAGGGTGGCCTTCAAGGTGTCTGGCGCAACCGGCTTGTGGAGGATGGCGTCGGCGCCCAGATCTTCGGCCCAAGGCAGATACGACGCATTGGATGACACCGCAATCACACGGGGCCTTGGCGTGAGATCGGTAATTTCCGTGATGGTCTCCAGGCCTTCCTGCTCGTCCATGATGAGATCGATCAGGCAGGCCACAGGCTGGTGCTGCCGAATCAGCTCCAGCACATTTTTCCCGGAGGAGGCCTCGACCACCGCCAGGCCCATCTGTGTCAGGTGCCGCTTCATGATGGCCCGGAACAGGGCGTCGTCATCCGCCACGAGGATGGTGTTCATTGCTGCCCCCGTACTAGAAAAAATCTTTTGCCGCCTTTGAAAACACGGTCAACCTCGCCGCGATGTCAGCGGCCCCGGCATTGAGTGCCTCTTCCAGGGCACCGGCCGCCTCTTGCAACCGCTTTGCGCCGATGTTGCCGGCCTGGCCGCGCAGTTTATGCACCCGTCTGGCGGCATGGAGGCCATCGCCAGCGTCCAGCATGGCCTGGATCTCAGCGACAACGCCTGCATTCTCATCGACGAACTGCTGCAGCAGCGCCCGGAAGAACGCGACGTCACCGTCCAGCAGACGCGAGGCCTCCTGCGCGTCCACCCCGGGGATCTCCGGCCACGCTTCGGGGGCTGAATCCCCGGCGCCCGGCGCACGCAACGGATCTTGTGCCGCCCTGCGCGGCAGGGCTGGGTTGTGAAAGCGCGCGACGTGCTGGTGTAGCACATCCACCAGGCGCTCCGGCTCGACCGGTTTGGTCAGGAAGTCATTCATGCCAGCCGCCAGGGCGCGCTGCCTTTCAGTCGTCGTGGCACTGGCGGTCAGGGCAATGACGGGCAAGGCCAGGAGCTTGAGTTCTTCACGGATCCGGAGCGTTGTCTCACAGCCATCCATGCCCGGCATCTGCAGATCCATCAGGACCGCGTCGTAGTCCAGCGGGGCTTCCTGCAGCCGGGCGAGCACCTGCGCACCGGAAGTGCAGCCTGTGGCCAACGCGCCTTCGCTGGCGAGGATGCGCTGGATGACGTTGAGATTGATCGGGCTGTCATCGACGACCAGGACGCGCGCGCCAGCCAGGGCGCCGCCGGCTGCGGAGGAACGGCCCTGTTCGCGGTCCTTGCGCGCCAGAGGCCGCCCCGCAGACGCGATGCCGAACGGCAGTTCGACCCAGAAAGTGGAGCCCACGCCGGGCTGGCTGTCCGCCCCCACCGCACCGCCCATCAGCGTGGCCTGGCGCTTGACGATGGAAAGCCCCAGGCCACTGCCTCCAAACTGGCGGCTGGTCGAAGCATCGGCCTGTGTGAAGGGCTGGAACAGGCGGGCCAGCGTTTCAGGGGCGATGCCAATGCCGGTATCTGTCACAGTGAAACGCAACATCAGCAGGTTGCTCTGCGCCTCCCGGTCATGCGCCGTGATGCGCAGGTCAACCTGGCCGGCTGGCGTGAACTTGAACGCGTTATTGAGCAGGTTGATCAGTATTTGCCGCAAGCGATTGCCGTCCGCCTCAAGGTCTGCGGGGAGGCCCCCCGGCAGGGCCGCAATGTCAAGGCGCAACCCCTTGCTGGCCGCGCTCGCTGCGAACATGGCACGCAGTTCATCCAGCACGTCCGTCAGCGAGAAGGGACAAGACGCGATGGCCAGGTCCCCGGCTTCGATCCTGGAGAGGTCGAGGATGTCGTTGATCAGCGCCAACAGGTTTTGGCTGGCGATCTGGATGGTGTCGAGATCGCCCCTCTGGGCCGCATCCAGCGGGCTCAGCCGCAGCAGGTAGGCGGTGCCGACAATCGCATTCAGCGGCGTCCGGATTTCGTGGCTCATGGTGGATAAAAACGTGCTTTTCGCCTGGTTGGCCTGGATCGCCTCCCGCGTCTGCTGTGCCAGGTCCGCCTCAATGCGTTTGCGTTCGCTGATGTCGCTCACCGTGGAGCGGCTTGCAAGGTAGTTGCCGTCCGCGTCATAGATGGCGGTGGCGCTGGCCATGACCCAGAACGCCTGGCCATCCGCATGGCGAAGACGGAACTCCAGGTCATGGATGCGGCCGGCCTGCTTGAACTGGTCGAAATTTTTCCGGAACAGTTCGGCGTCCTCTGGATTGAGCAAACTCTGGAAGGTCATCTTGCCAATGACGTCCTCGCGCCGCAGGCCCAGCCAGTCCAGCTCTGTCTGGTTGATGCGCAGGAAGCGCCCTTGTGCATCGAGCGAGTGGTAGCCACAGGGGGCATGCTCATACAGATCGGCAATTTCGAGCGCCGCCTGCTGCCGGGCCAGCTCAGCGGCCTCGCGTTCCTGACGGAGTTCGTCTTCGCGCCGCCAGTTCAGGGCGCGCTGGCGGTCGTACCAGGCCAGCAGCGCACCGCTGGCCAGCAGCAACACCAGGGCCACCGTGGCGATCAGCAAGGTGTCCCTCTTCCAGGGTGCGAAGGCGCTTTCGACGTTGCGGGTGAAGCTGATCACCAGGTGTGTATCGGACGGGAGCGCATCGGACAAGACCGTGCGCAGTGCGCCGAAGCGCTGGTCCCCGGTCGCCGTGCTCCGGCTGTTGAGCAGGGTTTCACGCTTGCCGCCGGCCTTGTGCTGGGAGACCCGGGCGCCCGCCGGAGCCACACGCGCGCCCGGCGCAATCCTGGTATCCCCCACCGACTGGAAGACGCGACCATCCTCATAGATCAGCAGGCAGCGCAGATCGTCGGCATAGAGCACGGCGCTCAGCATGTTCTTGAAAAATTCCGGGTCAAGAAACAGCACCACAGCCCCGCTGAAATGGCCGCCCGCATCAAAGACCGGGCGCGCCATCGGGACGGTGAAGGCGTTCAGTGCGGTCTGCAAAGGTCCGCCAACGATCGTCATGCGCGGGTCACGGGTGGCTTGGGCCGCTTTGTAATAGGTGCGCTCAGCGAAATTCAACCCCACCACTTCAGGGCGGCTGCTGGCGATGACGGTGCCGTCGGCGTCGAGGACCGACAGGCTGCGGACACCGGGTGTCGATTCGACAAAGAAACGCATCTCGGCCGCCACCGCAGCCGCCCTGCGGGCCGGGTCAACCTGTGCCAGGCGGTCGCGCACAGCGATCAACAGTTTGTCATTGGCTTCCAGGTGAATGGCCAGGTTGACATCAATGACCCGGGCCAGTGTCTGCAGCCGGGCCAGTTCCTGGCGTTCGATGGTGGAACGAGTTTGACTGCGCTCGGTGACGATCAGGGCGCCCAGCAGCACGGCGACCAGCCCATACACCAGCCAGAGCAGCGACCGGCGGGGAGCGGCATGGCGCTGGTCGGGCATGTTGTCAACCAACCTCCGTGGAGGCGGCAAGCCCTCCACGCACGGCCGCGGCTTTTGCCCGACTGGCGGCACACAAACGCCTGCCGCAGTGGCGCGGCTGGTGGCCGGTGAGGGCGGCATGTGGATTCATCGTTCCATCGTAGCAGGGGCGACGCGCCCCTCCCCCGGTGCTTGTGATGCGGGCATGCCGGGCATGTTGGACGGCCATCCACCGGCACATCAGGCTTTTAACCATATGATTTTGATAGCAAACAATGACCATCCGGCGATGGGTTGGTCCAGAAAACCCCTGAATTTCACCGTTCTTCCGGGGCGGCAACCCGCGCACGCGCCCCCGGGCGCCCCCTAAACTCCCGGCATGCCTGCAAGTCCCACGCCCCACACCGCCAGCGCCTTCACGCCCCTGTATCCGCTGCTCTTCGTCGCGCTGTGGAGCACCGGCTTCATCGGCGCCAAGTTCGGTCTGCCCGATGCCGAGCCGCTGACCTTTTTGTCCCTGCGGTACCTCGCCGTGCTGGTGCTGATGGGTGCGCTGGCGTGGGGCACGCGCGCACCCTGGCCGCGCACGACCCGCGAATGGCTGCACATTGGCGCCTCCGGGCTGCTGGTGCATGCGGCCTACCTGGGCGGTGTGTTCACGGCCATCCACCGGGGCCTGCCCGCCGGGGTCACGGCGCTGGTGGTGGGCTTGCAGCCGGTGCTGACCGCCCTGGGCGCGGGGGCGTTGCTGGGCGAGCGCGTGCGCCCCACGCAATGGGCGGGCCTGGCACTGGGCTTTGCCGGCGTGGGCCTGGTGGTGGCGCACAAGGTGGCGGCCACCGCCAGCCAGAGCGCACTCCTGCACATGCTGGTGCCGGCGCTGATCGCGCTGGTGGGCATTACCGCCGGCACGCTGTACCAGAAGCGCTTTTGCCAGTCGTTTGACCTGCGCACCGGCTCGGTGATCCAGTTCCTGCCCTGCCTGGCCGTCACGGCGTTGGTGGCCAGCCAGACGGAAACCATGCAGGTACGCTGGAGCGGCGCCTTTGCGTTTGCGCTGGGCTGGCTGGTGCTGGTGCTCTCGCTGGGGGCCGTGAGCCTGCTGAACGTGCTGATCCGCAGCGGCAGCGCCGTGAACGTCGCCAGCCTGTTCTACTTGGTGCCGCCCACCACCGCGCTGGTGGCCTGGGCGCTGTTTGGTGAAACCTTCACCGGCCTGGCCCTGATTGGCATGGGGCTGACGGTCTTCGGGGTGTGGCTGGCGCGCAAGTAGCGCCGCGCGCCTCAATCCGCCGAGGGCGGCAGGTGCCGCAGATGACTCACCCTGGAGCGGAAGATCAGCGCCGCCTGCACGCCAAAGCCGGCCAGCGCCAGCACCAGGCAGGCGGCCTCGCCCCAGTTGGCGCCAATCAGGCCGCCCAGTGCGGCGCCCACCGGTCGGGCGCCGGTGTTGACCGTCAGGAACAGCGCCGACACCCGCCCCAGCATCGCGCCCGGCGTGACGGTCTGGCGCAGGGTCACGGAGGTGATGGTCCAAAGGATGGGGCCGGCGCCAAACAGGAAGAACGACGCAAACGCCAGCGCGGCCATGGGCCAGACCAGCGTGGCCACCATCGTGGCCGCCGCCAGCACCGAGAACGCCGGCCCGACCTGGATCGCACGGCCAAAGGGCAGCGCCGCCATCACCCGGGGGGCCAGCAAGGCGCCGACGACCATGCCGATGCCGTAACCGGCCAGCGTGACGCCCACGCCGCCGGCGTTCAGGCCCAGCACCCGCACGGCATACGGCACGTAGGCGGCCTGCAGCACAAACCAGGAAATGTTCCAGGCCACGGCCGTCAGCAGGATGGGGCGCAGCAGTTCGCTGCGCCAGACCAGCCGGGCGCCATCCTGCAACTCCAGCAGCGGGTGGCGCTGCGCGGGGGCCGCGCGCGCAGGCTCGGCCAGCCCCAGCAGCAGCCCCACGGCCGACGCCGACAGCATCGCGGCCAGCACGAAGGCGGCCGACGCCCCGGCCCACGCCACCAGCGCGCCGGCCAGCGCCGGGCCGGCCGCAAAGGCCACGCTGCGCGCCAGCTCCAGCCGGCCATTGGCACGCGCCAGGGTGTCCCGCGGCACCAGCGCCGGCAGGATGGCGGGGGCCGCCACACTGAAGCCGACCGTGCCGATGGCCCCGATGAAGCCCAGCACGCCCAGCAGCACCAGCGACAGCCGCCCGGACAGCACGGCCGCCAGCAGCCCGACAAAGGCCAGCGCGCGCACCACTTCCGAGGCCACCATCAGCGTGCGGCGCGAGGTGCGGTCGGCCAGCAGCCCCAGCGGAATCGACAGCAGCAGGAACGGCAGCGTCTGCGCCGTGGCCAGCAGGCCGATTTCGCCCGGCCCGGCGCCCAGCGCCAGCACCGCCACGATGGGCACGGCCGCCAGGCTGAGCTGCTCGGCCGATTGCGCCGCCAGGTTGGACCAGACCAGGCGGGTGAGTGAACGCGGGTGCGGTGCGGTCATGCGAATCCTGCGGAGGGAAAGGCGGTATTGTGGGGGCCGGACGCCAACAGCGGGCGCCGGTTCCGGACCTGCGAAAGGGTCACGGCGCCGGCACAGCGACGCAGGCTTCCAGGCGGACGCTGAACCAGAAGGTGCTGCCGACACCGATCCGGCTGTCCACACCGATGTGGCCGCCCATCATCTCGACGAGCTGCCGGCAAAGCGCCAGCCCCAGGCCCGTGCCACCGTATTTGCGGGTCGACGAGCCGTCCGCCTGCTCGAACGGATTGAAGATCCGGCTGGCCATGTCTTCGGCAATGCCGATGCCACTGTCCTCGACCTCAAAACGCAGCAGCACCCCGGCCGCACTTTCATCGATGCGGCGGATGCGCACCTGGACACGCCCCCGTTCCGTGAACTTGACCGCGTTGTCGACAAGATTCAGAAGAATCTGCCCCAGCCGCACCAGATCGCCCCGGACCCGCGTTGCGGCCACGTCGGGCGGAATGTCGATCTGAAGGTCCAGCCCGAGGGCGGCCGCCCTGGCCCCCAGCTGGCGCTCGACACTTTCACGCAGGATGCCCACGCTGAAATCGACGGCCTCCAGCGTCAGGCGCTGCGCCGCGATGCGGGAGATGTCGATCAGGTCATTGATCAGTGACAGCAGGCGTTGGGCGGCCTGCATGGACTTGCCCAGATACTCCACCGCTTTGGGCTCGGTCACCCGCCGCAGGGCCAGCTGGGTCATGCCGATGATGCCGTTCATGGGCGTGCGCAGTTCATGGCTCATGTTGGCAAGAAAGACGCTCCTGGCCCGGCTGGCGGCTTCGGTGGCCTCCTTGGCGATGGACAGCGCCGCCGTGCGGGTGGCCACCATTTCCTCCAGATGATCGCGGTACAGCTCCAGCGCCGCCTGCGCCTGCTTGCGCTCGGTGATCACGGTGATGAAGTTCAGGGTGGCCGGCTGCCCGTCCCAGTCGATGCGGGTGCCCCGCATCTCGACCCACTGGAGACCGCGATCGCGCGTCAGCAAACGCATCTCGTACTGCAGGCCTTCCACGTCACCCCGCAGGCGTTTCTGGTAGGTGGCCATGACGGCCTCCCGGTCCTCCTCGTGGATAAAGTCCAGGAACGGCTTGGACAGGAGTTCTTCCTCGGCATAGCCGACCAGTTCGCACAGCGAGGGATTGACGAACTGGAGCAAGCCGTTGCAGGCCACACCAATGCCCTCTCCGGCCGTCTCGATCAGCAGGCGATAGCGTTCCTGACTCTCCTTCAGACGCGCCTCCATCGCCAGACGCCCGGTCACATCGCGGCTGATCCCGTGGTAGCCCGCAATCCGGCCCTGCGCATCCAGCTCATCGGTGGCGGTCACCTCGAACCAGCGCACGCTGCCATCCGCGCACCGCTGGGGGACCGTGATCGACGTCAGCCCCTTCCTGATCGCCTCGGAGGCGATCGCAACCCCCTCCTCGGTCAGCGTCTCAAAGACGTGGCGCCCCACCACCTGGTCTGCCGGAAAGCCGCGCAGGCGCTGGTCGGACGGGCTGATGTAGGTGATCTGACGGCGGCGATCCATTCGCCAGGCGATCTCGGAAATATCCTCGGCCAGCCGGCGGAAATGGGCTTCGCTGTCCGCCAGGCGGCGGTACAAGCGGGCAGCGTTTCGGGTGTAGAGCGCAAAGAGCACACTGTTGCAGCCCAGGGCCAGCACAATGGTCGTGATGGCGTTGGTCGAATAGGGAAAGGGCTGCCAGGGATTGCCGGCAACGATCAATCCGATGCTTCCAGCCGTGTAGGTCACGCCGGCGCCCCAGCCCAGCAGGATGTAGGTCGCACCGGTGCCAATGAAAAACCACACCACCCGCAGTTCGTCGCCCGGCACAAACAGCAGACCCAGCGTAAAGAGCAGAAAGTTGGTCGCCGTGGCCACTACAGCGACCGGCAGGTACAGGCCGGGGTACTGCCGGCTGGTGATGAGCAACAACAGGACAAAGACAAAGCCCACCTCAATGGCGTGCAAGCCGATGTCGCCCACATGGTTCCACCCAAGCCAGTCCACCACGGCCAGGCCGCCCCCAAAACACAGGCCCATCGACAAAAAAGCGTGCAGGCATTGACGCTGAAATGCACGAAAGTCGCCGCTCCCGTGAACCGGGCTACTTTCGGACATGACAAATTTTTTTTTTTTTTTATTTGTTTATCATTTTTATCTACACCATTAAAAGCATATTTATTATATTGATATGAATATCAATTAATTCGGCAATATATTGGCGAACGCGACGCCACAGCGAACTATCAATTCAGGAGCCCTCAAGACCATTTGACGCTGGGTTCAGCCCGGAATGCCTCAAAAAAGTACCGGTCAGGCGCCGGGGACACGGACCGGCGCGCTATTCGACCTTGCCCAGGGCCGTGCGGAAG